>UPTN01000357.1_pt1 | contig 24536 bp, 22 predicted proteins | sample 2160111 | NCBI WGS metagenome assembly UPTN01 (sample SAMN06265058, study PRJEB28932) | marine metagenome | isolation source: Columbia River Estuary | place: USA:Columbia River Estuary, USA | collected 2014-05-05
AAATTGATAATTTCCCATTTGAAACAGGGTTTGGGTACATTGCAAAACCTGCTATTTGGTTTTTAGTAACCGAAAGTGCTTGACCAGCATTTTGATCTCCTGGTGAAGTAGGAGTGGCACTAACCCATCCAGCATCTGTCAACTGTAAAGAATTTCCAGTTCCTGCAATTCCTGCATAAGTAGAAGTTACTCCAGAAACTACTTTTTCCGCAGCATCTCCAAAAGCAATAAAATCTATTACGACTCCATTTTCTTTTAGTAGCGCATATCCACCAGTAGCACTAATATTTTGAGGAAGATTCCAATCTTGAAAAGTTACTCCACTGTAATTAGGAAGTGAGGGCATCGTCCCACCTAATATAGCACTCAAATTAATAGCTCCTAAAGGATTGCTATTCGGAGCATAAAGTTCTAAAGTCCATCCTGAAAGATTATAATTCACAGGGCCTTTCAACTCGACAAAGTCGTTTGCGTCAGCATAATAAATTTCATTAATTGTTAATTGCCCAAAGCTTAAAGTTGTAACAAGCATGGCAATGATTAAAAAGTAATTTTTTTTCATATTATTTTATGTTTAGGGATTAATAACAAAAATCTATATTTATTATGTAAATATACATTTTTTTTGATAAAAATGTATAAATGGCTAAAATAAGTATATTTATAGTCGGTTACATATAACAAATGGATGTTTTTCTGATATTGTTAAATGGTAATATTAATTGTCTTTTGTTATTAATTCATCTAAAATTAACCCTATGTAAGGTTCATGTTAGCTTAATGTTATACTTTTAATATGTTGTTTATCAAATGTAATTTTTGTTTACTTTTGAAAGTATTTATATTTAAAAAATGAAAAACACTGATATTAAAATACTACTTGTTGATGATGAACCTGATATTTTAGAAATTGTTGGTTACAATTTAAAAAACGAAGGCTATCAAGTTTTTACTGCAAAAAATGGTCTAGAGGCAATTAAAATGGCTAAAAAAACAATACCTCATTTAATTATTTTAGATATTATGATGCCTGAAATGGATGGTATTGAGGCTTGTGAAAAAATTAGAGCTACAGCAAGTTTAGAAAATGTATTGATTACATTTTTTACGGCACGCGGAGAAGATTATTCTCAGGTCGCTGGTTTTAATGTTGGTGCCGATGATTATATTACAAAACCTATTAAACCTAAGGTATTAGTGAGTAAAATTAAAGCTTTGTTGAGAAGAGTTAAAAATTCCAATGAAACCTCAGCAAATGAATTTTATAAACAAATAAAAGTTGGTGATATTGTTATTGACCGAGAGGAATATGTAATTATTAAAGATGGTGAGAAGCTTTCATTACCAAGAAAAGAATTTGAGCTATTTGCATTATTAGCCTCAAAACCGGACAAAGTTTTTAAAAGAGATGCTATTTTAGATCAGGTTTGGGGGAATGAAGTAATTGTTGGAGGTAGAACTATTGATGTTCACATAAGAAAACTGCGTGAAAAAATTGGAGATGATTTTTTTAAAACCGTAAAAGGTGTGGGATATAAATTTGTGCTCAATGAAGATTAAAAAAACATACGCTTTTGCCTTTAAGACCTCTTTATTTATAACCCTTAGCACAACAATTCTATTTTATTTTAGCGTTGTATTATTTTTAAATAACTGGTTGTATTACTTGATTGTCGTTATTTTTAGCGCAATTGTTTTTACCGTTACTTTTTTTATTACACAATACCGAGTAGAAAAATTTATATATCCACATATTAAAAAAATACTCGAAAGTGTTGCTCTTTTAAATGCAACAGATATTGATCAAACACCTATTTCTTCAAATTTTGATGAACTTACAAATGAAGTTGAAAAATTTGCAAAAATTAAACAACAACAAATTAAAAAACTAACCCTACAAGAGGGGTATCGCCGTGAATATCTAGGTAATATTTCACATGAATTAAAAACACCTTTGTTTACTGTTCAGGGTTACTTATTAACACTTGAGGAAGGGGCTATAAACGATAAAAAAATTCGTAAAAAATATTTAGAAAGAGCCAATAAAGGTGTTGAACGTTTAATTTCAATTGTAAAGGATTTAGATTTAATTTCTAAGCTAGAATCTACCAACTTAAATTTAAACATACAACCTTTTAATATTGTTGAATTATTAAATGATACTTTCGATTTACTTGAAATGGAAGCCAAAAAAAGGAACATTTCTTTACTTTTAGATAAACAGTACAAACAACCAATTATGGTTGTTGCAGACGAAGAACGCATAGAGCAGGTACTTACCAATTTAATCGTTAATTCCATAAAATATGGAAAAATAAATGGCACTACTACCGTAAGCATTGAAACTTTTGAAAATGATAAAGTTTTAGTAACCGTAAAAGACAATGGCGAAGGAATTAAGGAAGAACACCAAAAACGTATTTTTGAACGTTTTTACAGAGTTGACCAAAGCCGTTCAAGAGTTCAAGGTGGCTCAGGACTTGGGCTCTCAATAGTTAAGCACATCATAGAAGCACATCACCAAGAAATTTTTGTAAAAAGCAAATATATGAGAGGTTCAGAATTTTCATTCACCCTTGAAAAGGCTGAAAAGATTTAAATCAATTTTTGTTTTACACGGTGAAAAGCCACTATAATTTTCTATTTCAGCTAGCTTTTTTAAATTAAAATCTTGTTGTTTTGAAAACGGAGCAATCCCTTTTCCCTTTAAACTTTCAGCTAAATACTCTTGTTCAAACTGTCCAGGAGTTGGAATAAAAAAAGCTTTTTTACCTAAAACAGCCAAATCCATAATGGTTGAGTAACCAGATCTGGCCAATACCAAATCACTTTCATTGATCGCTTTTTCTAAAGCTTCTGTTCCCAAATAATCAATAATTTCAATATTATTTTTAGCTGAAATTTTTGTCGAATTACTTAATATCCCCCTAACAAATAAAATGTTTCCCTTATGGTTTTGTAATTCAAATAATAATTTATTTTCTAACAGTGTTCTTTGAGGTTCTGGACCCGAAAGCAGCACCAATAAATTGTACTTAATTTGAACTTTTGAAGGTTTTAACCTGCTTAAAATACCTATATATTTTAGTTTGAATGAATTGTTCCCTAAATGACCTAAATTTCCTGAAAAAGTAGGCTCAGTTTCAAAATCCGGAACCCAACATTCCTTGTGTTTTGCAATTATTTTTTGATGTGTTTTTGACGTTATAAAAGTTGTTCTACCTGATAAAACATTTAATTGATGTGTTATATAAACAGAAGGTATTTTAGTGCTAAAAACACCAAATCTATTGTCAGAAATAACACCTTCAATATTTTCGTTTTTAATTAATTTTGAAACTATATTTTTTTCCTTTCTAACTGCAAGAAGAATAGAAGTCACGCTCAAAAGCAGTTTAAATTTTAAATTTTTACCTGTTTTGGAGTATTTAATATTGTAGGACGGAAGTGTGTAACTTTTTAAAAAAGGAAATTCCTTTTCAAGCAACATTAAAGCATTTCCATCACTTGCTAAAACAGGTTCAAAACCATCATCAATCAATGCCTGAATAATAGGTACACAGCGTGTTGCATGACCCAACCCCCAATTTAGCGGGGCAACAAGAATTTTTTTTTACAAGTCAAAACCGATGTCTTTTCTAAAATTCATTTGGTCAAAACATATTTTATCTATGTTTTGATATGATTGCCTTAAAGCTTCATCAAAATTGTTTCCATAAGAAGTAATTGCAATAACGCGACCTCCATTTGTCACCACTGTACCATTTTGTGAGGTAGTGCCTGCATGAAAAGCTATAGAATTTTCAATTTCATCTAAACCATGAATTTCTTTTCCTTTTTCATAAGCTTCAGGATAACCGCCAGAAACCAACATAACAGTACAGGCAGTTTCTTTTTTAAATTCAATTGTTTTGGTGTGCAATTGATTGTTTCCAGTAGCAATTAACAACTCTAAGAAATCGCTTTTAATACGAGGAATTACAACTTCCGTTTCAGGATCACCCATACGGCAATTGTATTCAATTACTTTTGGCTCGTTGCCAACTTTAATAATTCCGAAGAAAATAAAACCTTTATATGGAATATTGTCTTTTTGTAAACCTTCAACCGTCGGTTTCACAATACGCTCTTCAATTTTTTGCATAAACTCGGCATTCGCAAAAGGAACTGGAGAAACAGCACCCATTCCACCTGTATTTAGACCCTTGTCTCCTTCACCAATACGCTTATAATCTTTAGCATTGGGAAGGTTTACGTAACTTTTGCCATCAGTTAAGGTAAAACAGCTTAATTCAATTCCATCTAAAAATTCTTCTATAACAACTTTATGACTTGCAGCACCAAACTTTTTATTGGCTAACATTTCCGTAAGTTCGTTTTTTGCTTCTTGTAAATCATTTAAAATTAAAACGCCTTTACCCGCAGCTAAACCATCCGCTTTTAACACATATGGAGGTGTTAAAGTTTCTAAAAAGTGATGTCCCGCAACTAAAGTTTCAGCCGTAAAACTTTTATAAGCAGCAGTAGGAATATTATGACGTACCATAAACTCTTTAGCAAATTCTTTACTTCCCTCTAATTGGGCAGCATATTTTTGTGGTCCAATTACAGGTATATTTTTCAGCTCATTATCATTCAAAAAGAAATCGTGTACACCTTTTACCAATGGGTCTTCAGGACCTACAATTACCAATTTAATATTATTATCTATAACGGCTTTTTTTACCGCTTCAAAATCGGTTTGATTGATTTCTAAATTGGTACCAACCTCTTTTGTTCCTGCATTTCCAGGAGCAATAAATAGTTTATTCAATAAATTGCTTTGTGCTATTTTCCAAGCCATCGCATGCTCTCTTCCTCCTGATCCTAAAATTAATACGTTCATAATTTTTATTGCTGTTTTATCTTCCTTTTCCTTGAAATACAACTACAATTGTACTCAAAATTACTTTAATATCTGTCCAAAAATTCAAATTATCTAAATAAATTAGGTCGTATCTGGCACGTTTTAACATTTGTTCCAGATTATCTGCGTATCCATATTTTATTTGACCTAATGAAGTAATACCTGGTTTTAATTTTAACATTTTCTTATATCTTGGGATGTTAGCTATCATATCATCCAAAAAAAACTGCCGCTCAGGTCTTGGCCCAACAATACTCATTTCGCCTTTTAAAACATTTATAAACTGTGGGAATTCATCAATTCTATATTTTCGCATAAATCTTCCGATTTTAGTAATCCGAGCAAATTCATCAATTGATAATAATGGATCATTTACAGGTGGATTTCCTGTCATACTTTTAAATTTAAAAATATCAAAAGGTTTTCCGTTTTTACCAATTCGTTTTTGCTTAAAAAAAGTTTTGTCCTTAGATTCAATAAAAATTAAAAGTGCAATCAACGGCACCATCCAACTTAAAATTGTAACAATCACGGTTAGGGCTAATACAACATCAAAAATTCTCTTAGGAAATATGTATCTTTTTTTATGCAACAGAGTCAGCTAAAATATTTGTTCAAGAATTTTTTGAGTAATTACATATGTTGGCAACACCCCTGTGGTTCCTAATCCCCCTGAGGCTAAGGTGCTTCCTGTTTCTAATGGGTTATCAGATGCATAGTAGGCATAGCGCACCTTCACTTTATCTGAAATATTGCCTCTGATTTTTGAAGCTGCCTGTATGGCTTTTTGATAATGGGCTCCTTCCATTTCTAGCCCGGTAACTTTCCAGGTTGAATCGTGAAAAAAGTTTAATATATCTTTATTTTGAAGTGATGTTCCCAAAACAGTTACCATAGTACCTGAGTAAACATTTACACCACAACCTTCAAACATTTTTTTCTTTAACTGGTTTTTAAAAGGGTAATTATCGGCGGTGCCTTCAAAAATATGAGATGATGGAATCATAATATCTCCTTTCCCTCCATCCAATATACCTGCTTTTCCCATAATTGAAACCGACTCAACATTTAAATGTTGCTTTTTCCCCTTTTCACAAGAATACGGCTTCAATAATTCGTCCATAGTCTCATAAGCCTGCTCGCCAAAAGCATAATCCATTATAATAAGCACTGGTCTTTCTTGATTTTCGGCACTGTTTTCAATAACATAATTTGTTTTACTCATATCTATTTTAGCTGTATCAATTATTTGAACATTGATACTAGTCCCTGAAGTGTCTTTTATATAAGTTAAGCCATTTTTTGAGGCATAATCCATGACTTGCTTTCGTAAATCTTCATTTTCTTCAATACTTAGTAATTTAAATAATGAAATTACATCGCTATCAACTATTTGATTTGGCAATACTGCAGGCGCATAAATAGAATTCATTACACTGTGCATGTTCGCACTAATAATATGAATTGGACGCTCCAATAATTTTTTTTCGTGGAGTACCATTTTTATATTATCTGCCCACATTTCTCCATAAATATGATGTCCTATTCGTTCTCTTAATACCGGACTAAAAGTAATGGTTCTCTTTAAATCATTCACTTTTTCAATAATTGCTAAATACCCCAGCCAAAATATAATTTGAAAAAAACGATCAGGATTATCTTCTAAACCTAAAATGGTATGTACTTGTTTAATTTCTTCAAAAGTTCTTCCTAAAATACTTGCTACATGCGCAAACATAATATCGCGTTCATCACTTGAAATTTTCTTATTATGTAAAACTATCTCTTCTAATTTTTTCCATTCCCTTACAGTTTCGTTGTTTTCATTTATTAAAACTTTATTAGCAATTTTATGAGACTCGATAAATAAAAAAGTTAAATGCGTTAGTATATCATAGATTTCAGATCTTCCTCTTGTAACCTCAATATTCATTTGTTCCTTATCTATTCTGAAACAATTTCTTCTCCGTTTTGGTGGGATAATAGCTTTAAAATGTGAATTTGAATAACCTTCATCTGACGTTAAATTTACAAATCTACATTCTTCAATTCCAATTGGGAGACGTTCAATTACATACACCAATCCGTTAAGTTCAACTTTTTCTTCTGCAATTGATCCGTAAATTTCTGGTCGAAGCAACAATAAAGCTTGACGCAATGCATCTCCTGAAACACCCATTGGCTTATAAAAACCTCTACTAAATAAGTGACGCATTGAAATGTATAAGCGCTCAATAGCATTTGAGGATTCTTGCGCTCGAGTTCTCCCTTTAATTTTTGACTGTTGCATAGTTTGGTTTTGTTTTACAAAGATACTTTATATTGTGGAATTGTTGAACTGTTTGATTGCTGAGTTGTTTAATTTTTAAAATTAAACAACTCCAATATTAACTTTAATCTTCCAATATTTTTTTATAAAAGGAGGTGTTATTCAAGACTGAAACTGCTTTTAAAATTGTGGTATCAAAAGTTGCTTTTTGCTTATAAACCCCTTCTTCATAATAATAACGTTTTACTATTTCATCGGTTAGCTTATCTAAAATCTCAACTTTATTTTTATCCAATTCCTTTAATTTTTCTTCATAAATATTCAATAAAAGACTTTCATAACTTTTAGACAAATTACCTGACAAATTATCGGTACCTGCTTTTTCATTGGCGCTTTTAAAAGCAGTCTCCGTTTTTGTTTCAAAATCTGTTTGATGTGTGCTTAAATAGTTTTTCAAATCATTGTAATCCGCTTCTTTTAAATTAAATTTTGAAGGTTCTGATATGCTTGTATTTTTATAAAAAAAATTGGTTGCAAAATTAAAAAACGCATCAGAGTTTAACAAAATTTCTGTTGTTTCAGTTGTTTTAGGTTTTTCAATTTCAACATCTGGAAAAATGCCTCCGCCTCCATAAACTGTTCTGCCTTTTTCTGTTTTATATTTTTCTCTACCAAAATCTGAAAATTTAGGAATATTGCCTTTATCATCTCTATTTGTATAATCCAATTCTTGAATACATCGACCACTAGGTGTGTAGTATTTTGAAATGGTAATTTTCATTTGAGCCCCGTAAGATAATGGTAAATACCTCTGCACAAGCCCTTTGCCAAATGATTGTTCACCAATAATTACAGCTCGGTCATAGTCTTGCAGTGAACCTGCTAAGATTTCAGAAGCTGAAGCAGATCTATTATTTATCAAAATTGCAATTGGCATTTCCAAATCCAATGGCTCTTCTCTGGTTTTAAACATTTCGCTCCATTTTTCAACTTTAGCTTTAGTTGTGACCACAACTTTATCTTTTGGTATAAAAAAATTGGTGATTTTTACGGCTTCATTTAACAATCCGCCAGGGTTGCTTCTCACATCAATTATCAACTTTTTCATACCTTCATCTTTTAGGGTTAAAAAAGCATCTTTTAATTGAGTCGATGCTTTTTCGTTGAAAGTTGTAAATGAAATATAACCCACTTCGGCATTGAGCATTGTATAAAATGGGACTGGATTTATTTCAATTTTTTTTCGAACAACATCAACTTGAAACACTTTATTTTGACGTTCTATTTGAAGATTTACTTTTGTATTTGGCAAACCATTTAACAATGCTGAGATTCCTTCTTCATCAAAATCAGAGACCGAAATATCGCCCACTTTTAAAATTTTATCTCCTGGTTTAATTCCTGCTTTTTCGGCTGGTGAATTTTTCATAACCTCTCTAATGGTTAGTGTTTTATTGCTAAATCTAGAAACTGCTCCTATACCGCCATAATCACCTGTAGCCCTAATTCTGGCATCTTCAACTCCTTGCTCATCGTAGTAACGTGTGTAAGGATCCAAATTTGAAAGCATATGATTTACTGCATTGTTGGTGATTTTTGCGGGATTTATCTCATCTATATAATACATGTTTAACTCTTTAAACAACGTCGTATAAATATCGATTTGTTTGGCGATTTCAAAAAAATCAGATTGAAATGCAGCTGAAACCGCAACTGATATTACCACAAAAACACCTAATATCCATTTTTTAATTTTGCTCATCTTCTTTAATTTTGTCTAAAAATTTAGTGAAAATTTTTTTTATTGTTTTTTCCATTTCTGCATATTCTATTTCTTCTTTCGCCATATAAATAAACATAAAAGTATATCGTTCATTTAAATTTTCAACAAAAGAATGTTTATTTTTTCTATAAACTTCACGCATTAAACGTTTAATTCTATTGCGATTCACGGCAAGTTTGACATTGCGCTTTGGAACTGAAAATCCAACTTTTATAGGAAATTCAGAAGTGTGCTCTGCTTTTAAAAAAATCAATCTAAAAGGAAAAGATTTTACATGTTTTCCTTCAGCAAATAATTGCTCAATTAAAATTTTGCTTTTTAATTTTTCGTCTTTTCCTAGGGTATATCTCATTATTAATTTGCGTAGAATTCTAATTTTCCAGTTTTATTAACTGTAAATACATCGAATTTTAGTTCACTTTAAGTACTTGTTGTTGACACAAATGTAAGGAATAAAAGATTTTAATAATTCAAATTGAAAAGACTTTAATTGTTAACTTTGCTATGAACCAAAATTAATTAACAAATGTCACAAGATTTATATCAAGCTCCTGATTATTATCAATTAGATGAATTGCTAACTGAAGAACATTTATTAGTTCGCGACGCAGCCAGAGAATGGGTAAAAAGATCGGTTTCTCCAATTATTGAAGAAGCAGCACAACAAGCTAAATTTCCAACTTCTATTATAAGTGGTTTAGCAGAAATAGGTGCTTTTGGCCCTTATATTCCTGAAGAATATGGCGGGGCTGGATTGGATCAAATTTCATACGGATTGATCATGCAAGAAATAGAGCGTGGCGATTCTGGAGTGCGTTCGACAGCTTCTGTACAATCTTCATTGGTCATGTATCCTATTTATAAATATGGAAATGAAGAGCAACGTAAAAAATATTTACCAAAACTAGCAAGTGGTGAAATGTTGGGCTGTTTTGGATTAACAGAGCCTGATCACGGCTCAAATCCAGGTGGAATGGTTACCAATATCAAAGATAAAGGTGATTACTTTTTGCTTAACGGTGCTAAAATGTGGATTTCAAATGCCCCTTTTGCCGATATTGCAGTTGTTTGGGCAAAAAATGAAGAAGGACGTATTAAAGGTTTAATTGTTGAACGCGGTATGGAAGGCTTTACCACTCCAGAAACGCATAATAAATGGAGTTTAAGAGCTTCTTCAACAGGTGAATTGATATTTGACAATGTTAAAATTCCAAAAGAAAATATTTTACCAAATAAAGATGGCTTGGGTGCGCCTTTGGGTTGTTTAGATTCTGCGCGTTACGGAATTGCCTGGGGAGCCATTGGTGCTGCAATGGATTGTTACGATACTGCTTTGCGTTATGCGAAACAACGTATTCAGTTCGATAAGCCAATTGCAGGAACTCAATTACAACAAAAAAAGTTAGCTGAAATGATTACAGAAATCACCAAAGCTCAATTACTAACTTGGAGATTGGGTGTGCTGAAAAACGAGAATAGAGCTACCACAGCCCAAATTTCTATGGCTAAGCGTAACAATGTTGATATGGCTTTAAATATAGCCAGAGAAGCGCGTCAAGTTCTTGGAGCTATGGGAATTACTGGCGAATACTCCATTATGCGACATATGATGAATCTAGAAAGCGTGGTAACTTACGAAGGAACACACGATATTCATTTATTAATTACTGGAATGGATATTACTGGAATTTCTGCTTTTAAATAATTTTAACTATAACACCAAAAAAGCCTCAAATTGAGGCTTTTTTGGTGTATATTATTGTGTTTGATATTTTAAAATTTGTTTCGGTAGTTACAAAAAACTACTCCACCGTAACGGATTTCGCTAAATTTCTTGGCTGATCAACATTACAACCGCGCATTACTGCAATATAATAAGATAACAATTGTAATGGAATGGTTGTTAAAAGCGGTGTTAAAGCTTCCAAAGTCTCAGGAATTTCAATAACGTGGTCGGCAATATCTCTTACCTGAGTATCTCCTTTAGTTACTATTGCAATAATTTTACCTTTACGAGATTTAATTTCTTGAATGTTACTAACTACCTTTTCATAATGCCCTATTTTAGTAGCAATTACAACTACAGGCATAGATTCATCAATTAAAGCAATAGGCCCATGTTTCATTTCAGCAGCTGGATACCCTTCTGCGTGAATGTAAGAAATTTCTTTAAGTTTTAAAGCGCCTTCTAAAGCTACTGGAAAATTAAAACCTCTTCCTAAATACAAACAATTTGGAGAGTCTTTATAAATTGCCGCTATCTTTTCAACTTCAACACTAATTTTTAATAATTCTTGAATTTTAGATGGAATTAAACTTAATTCTTGAATATAGTTATGGTATTGTGAGTTTGATAGTTCCCCTTTTAAATTACCTAATTTTAATGCTATAAGTGTAAGTACCGTAATTTGAGTAGTAAAGGCTTTTGTAGAAGCTACGCCAATTTCTGGACCAGCATGTGTATATGCGCCAGAATCCGTTTCTCTGGCAATTGATGACCCAACTACGTTGCAAATCCCAAAAACAAATGCACCTTTGGATTTCGCTAATTTTATAGCAGCCAAGGTATCGGCTGTCTCTCCTGATTGTGAAATTGCAATAACAATATCGCCTTTATTAATGATAGGATTTCGGTATCTAAATTCTGATGCGTACTCAACTTCAACAGGTATACGTGCTAAATCTTCCAATAAATATTCTCCAACCAACCCCGCATGCCAAGACGTTCCGCAAGCTACAATAATTATGCGTTTTGCCTTTAAAAATTTAGTGATGTTGTTATCAACACTGCCCATTTTTATAGTATCGGTGGCAGTTAATAATCGCCCTCTGTAAGTATCTATAATTGCGCTTGGTTGTTCATGAATTTCTTTCAACATAAAGTGATCAAAACCACTTTTTTCAATTTGTTCTAAATTTAATTGTAATTCTTGAATATTGGGCTTTACAATATCATTATTCTTAATTTTTCTAATTCTAATATCTCTATTTAATTTTATGATTGCGAGTTCTTCATCATCTAAATAAATAGCATCTTTCGTGAATTCAATAAATGGAGAGGCATCTGAGGCAATAAAAAATTCTTTGTTATTTTCTCCTATTCCAATAGCTATTGGACTTCCTAATCGCGCTACAATTATTTCATCTTTTTTAGAAATATCCATTACTGCAATAGCATAAGCGCCAACAACACTGTTTAGTGCTAATTGTACCGCTTCACCTAATTTACATTTGTTTGTAATTTTAACTTCTTCAATTAAATTTATTAAAACTTCGGTATCTGTATCACTTGAAAAAGTATAACCTCTTTTTAATAACTCTTTTTTAAGTGAATTGTAATTTTCAATAATTCCGTTATGAACTATGACTAAGTCACCTGAATTTGAAACATGCGGATGTGAATTTTCATTGTTTGGAATTCCGTGAGTTGCCCAACGAGTATGACCTAGACCTAAATTTCCAGCAGTATTTTTGTTTTCCGTAATTTCCTGTAAATCAGAAACTTTCCCTTTTGTTTTATAAAGTCCTATTCCATCTCCGTTTGACAACACAATACCCGCACTGTCATAACCTCTATATTCTAAACGTTGTAATCCACTAATTATAATTGGGTAGGCTTCTCTAAAACCTAAATAACCGACAATTCCACACATAGCAATTTGTATCTTAATTTTTTATAATTGAATATTTTATTTCAAGTTGTACTTTTTTATTTCCTGCACCCTCACTTTGGTTATACAAAACTACACCTTGAGGTGTCCAACTGTATTCTTTTATTGCAGTATCCAATAATGTTAATGGTGAATCAGTTGGATTGTAAACTTTAATTCCCAATGTTACCAAATCTGCAGGGTCATTTGAAGATAATACTCTTGATATATAATCTATAATTTTAAAAGTATATTTATATGGATTCCCATCATCATCTCTTTCTAGTTTTCCACCAACGGCAGATAAACCTTCTGTCATCATATCAATAATTTGCAAATTTTCTTCATAATTGTAAATAAACAATTGTTCTGGAGCAATATTACTTGTGGCGTTTTGATCTACATAAAAAGTTAAACTGGCATCGGTAATTAGATACTTATTGGTTCTTAAGGCATCTATTTCCTCCTCTGTTAAATTTGAAAATAAATCAACTGTTGCAACTGATCCAGCTGCTCCTTGCACATATAATCTTTCCGAGCCACTTTGATGTGGTGTTGGATAAGCTCTTTCCAATACATTTGATTTATTAGACCCAAAGACAAAATCGTAATTTTCTTTTACTCTCACTCCTTGTTCACCTTTTATGCCGTTCCCGTTTAAATCTACTTCTGTACCCTCATTTTGGTCATTTGAATAGTAAATTGTCATTCGAGATGTTGTCATTGCTAACGATATTAAATGCGATTTGTTTGTTGCTAATTCAGTTGCTTCAATATAAAAACCTCTAAAATAACGGTTAAAAGCTTCCTGAGATGCAAATCCAGGATCAGATGCATTGTCAACAAATATTTGCTTAATCATCGTTTCATTTAGTGGCAACTTCATTGTTGGAGCAGAATTTGCTTGTTTTATTGTATCAGTATCATACACGGTACCATTAGGCATATACCTTTTAATATAAGCTACAGTATCATTTTTATTTACTTTAAAATCTTCTAAATAAAACGGTGATGATGATTTTTCAAATACTTTATCTGAATAATAAACCATTTTCTTTGACGGATCGTTAGGATCTAATGTATTTAAAAATGTTCCCAACTCATAAACCCCCAATTTAAATTCTACGTTTTGATTGCCAAAAACTGAATCTAGCTTAAATAAAGGCTTGCCTCCAATTGTGCTATCTAATTTTGTAGATTGGTATGGAATAAAAATAATAACAGAATCAATGGCTGCATTTGTACCATAATTATAACCTGTTCCAACCGTTGGAAGTGATAGTTGAGACACTATAGACCCCTTAAGCTCTCCCAATTCATTATCGCTATAAACACCCAATAAATATTGGCTAATTAGGTTCGCTGGAACTCTTTCTACATTTACTGTATTGGTGTTAACTTTAAATATTGAATCTCCTGTACTAAATTTATTATTATCAATAATATTTACACCTAGACCCTCAATTTCTTTTTCACATGAAATTATCGTGAAAAATACGAATGAAAATAATCCAATGTATTTTAAAAAAGTTACAACTCGTGTTGTCATATGTAATTTTTGCTTTTTATTATAAAACTTTGTTTAAGTAAAAATCTGTATAGGCATTTTCAAATTCTTCAACAGGAAAATAATCTAAAACAGGTTTTTCATATCCTTTTAAAAATTCCAACAAATCAGTTGGGAGCTGTTCACTTGCTTTAATGATAGCATCGGAATTCTTAATTGCGTTAATTAGTAAATTTGTGTAGTTTGGTTTTGAGATTGGTTCAATTTTATCTTCACTTATATTATCAAACTTAATTTTCTTATAAAAATCAGCATCTAAATCACCTTCAAAACCATTGTCATAAATAGACGTAATTATTTTACTGTCCGCAAATAAAGGGTCATTTTTATAATATTCTTTAATATATAGTGGTAAAAGAGATGCCATCCAACCGTGAACGTGAATTACATCGGGAGACCAGTTTAGTTTTTTTACTGTTTCAACAACACCTTTAGCAAAAAATATTGCTCTTTCATCGTTATCTTCAAATAAATTATTGTCTTCATCCGTAAACAGTGCTTTACGCTTAAAATACTCGTCATTATCGATAAAATAAACCTGCATCCTTTCTTTTGGTATGGAAGCAACTTTAATAATCAACGGCATATCCATATCATTAATAACTAAATTCATTCCAGACAATCGAATTACTTCATGTAATTGATGTCTTCTTTCATTAATCAAACCATATCTAGGCATAAAAATGCGGGTTTGACCTCCTTTTCCATGAACTATTTTAGCAGCTTCAAAAGAAGATGTTGACAATTCATTTTCAGGTAAATACGGTACAACTTCAGAAGAAACAATCAATACTCTCTTATCTTTCATAATCCAACTCTTAATTTTAAAGATTCTGCAAAATTACGAAAATTTATATAGATTTAAGCTTTAATAATGTAAGTTTGCACGCTTTTAACGTTTATTAACAAATCGTTATGTTAGTTTTTGCTAAAATAAAATCAGTACAACAAAAAATAAAGTCATTTAAAAAAGGAACTTCTGTTGGGTTTGTGCCTACAATGGGAGCTCTTCATGAAGGTCATTTATCGCTTATTCGACAAGCAAAAAAAGAAAATGACATTGTAATAGTGAGTATTTTTGTTAATCCTACACAGTTTGACAAGAAGGAAGATTTAATCAACTACCCTAAAACCATTGATAAAGATTTATCACTTTTAAAATCAGTTTTTTGCGATATTGTTTTTACACCTACTGCCGAAGAAATCTATTCAAATAATATTCAATCCAATTCCTTTAGTTTTGATGGTTTAGAACATCAAATGGAAGGAAAATTTAGAGATGGGCATTTTGATGGAGTTGGTACTATTGTAAAACGTTTATTTGAAATTGTTACTCCTAGAAAGGCTTATTTTGGAGAAAAAGATTTTCAGCAGCTTCAAATTATTAGAAAAATGGTAAAAAACCATCATATTCCAGTAAAAATAGTTGCGTGCCCTATCTATAGAGAAATTGATGGTTTAGCGATGAGCTCAAGAAATGAAAGACTGACAAAAGAGCATAGAGAAGTCGCGCCTTTTATTTATAAAACCATTTTAAAAGCTAAAAATGAGTTTGGCACAAAAAATGCATTAGAAGTAATTAGCTGGGTTGAAGAGGAGTTTAAAAAGGAGCCACTTTTAGCCTTAGAATATTTTGAAATTGCTGATGAAGAATCGCTTTTACCAATAGAAAAAAGAATTCCAAAGCAAAAATACAGAGCATTTATAGCTGTTTTTGCTGGAAAAATAAGACTTATTGATAATATAAGTTTATAAATATGAATACATTAACACAAAATTATTAATTTTGCACCATGCAAATACAAGTAGTAAAATCTAAAATTCACAGAGTTAAAGTCACCGGTGCTGATTTACAGTACATCGGAAGTGTAACTATTGATGAGGACTTAATGGACGCTGCAAATATCATTCAAGGCGAAAAAGTTCAAATTGTAAATATTAACAATGGTGAACGTCTTGAAACTTACGCAATTCCCGGTCCAAGAAAAAGTGGAGAAATTACGTTAAACGGCCCTGCGGCTCGAAAAGTCGCCAAAGGTGATATTGTTATTATTATTTCATATGGAGTGTTGGATTTTGAAGAAGCAAAATCATTTAAACCTTCTCTAATATTTCCTAATGAAAACGACAATTCGTTAACATAATTTGTTTAAAAAAATTAAAAAACTAAGTTTTATAATACTCCCGATTGCATTGGGAGTATTTTTGATTTGGTACTCCATCTCTAAACTTTCCCCATCAGATATCGAATCCATAAAACTGTCGTTTAAAACAGCAAATTACTGGTGGGTTGCATTGTCTTTGCTTTTTGGAATTCTAAGCCATTTTTCCCGTGCTTATCGTTGGCAGTTTTTGTTAGAGCCTTTAGGTTATAGGCCTAAATTCGCCAATAGTGTAATGGCTGTTCTAATAGCTTATTTATTAAATTTGTTTATTCCTCGATCGGGTGAATTTGCAAGAGCCGCAAGTATTAAAAAGTACGACAAAATACCTTTCGACAAAGCTTTTGGAACCATCGTAGCTGAACGTGTTGCTGATGCTATTATGTTATTATCTATAATTGGAATTGCTTTTATTTTACAAACCGATTTAATTGGAAGTTATCTTTTTAAAAACAAGGAAGAAAGCTCACTAATTTCAAAGTTCTTTTTATTTGTTGTACTTCCTTTGGTTGGATATTTTATATACAGAAAATTAAAAAAATCTGAACATCCATTTGTAATTAAACTAATTAATTTTATAAATGGCTTAATAACTGGCGCCATAAGTATTTTTAAAATGAAAAAGAAATGGGCATTTATTTTCCATACCCTTTTTATTTGGCTGATGTATGTTTTAATGTTTTATGCAGTAACTTTTGCATTACCCGAAACCACCAATTTACCTTTTGAAGCCATCATTGTAGGTTTTGTTGTTGGCGGTTTAAGTATGGCGCTCACAAATGGCGGTTTGGGAACCTATCCCGTTTTAGTTGCTGGCGCATTGGCTTTATACAACGTACCATACAACCCAGCATTGGCTTTTGGTTGGATTATGTGGACCGCCCAAACAATTATGGTGATTTTATTTGGTTGTTTGTCATTATTTTTTATTCCTATTTATAATAAATATCAAAAATAATTGGGTTTTCTTCATATATTTATTGCTTTCAAATAATTTAAAATGTCTAAAACTAAAACTTCTTTTTTTTGTCAGAATTGCGGGGCTCAATATGCCAAATGGTTAGGACAATGCAAATCATGTAATGAATGGAATACCATAGTTGAAGAAGTACTTCAGAAAGAAGAAAAACGAAACTGGAAACAAACTTCAACTTCAAAAAAAGTTAGCAAAGCCCTAAATATAAACGAAATTTCATTAGAAAAAGAAGATAGAATTTCAACTAAAAACAACGAATTAAACAGGGTTCTTGGTGGTGGAATTGTAAAAGGATCGATGCTTTTATTGGGTGGAGAACCCGGTATTGGTAAATCTACATTGTTACTTCAAATTGCGCTTACAATTCCTAAAAAAGTATTGTACGTTTCGGGTGAAGAAAGTCAATCACAAATTAAAATGCGTGCCGAGCGCCTAAAAATAGCAAACACCAATTGTTTAATTTTAACCGAAACAAACACCCAACATATTTTTAAAGCAATTGAAGACGTTCAACCAGAAGTGGTAGTAATTGACTCGATTCAAACCTTACATACTGATTATATTGAAGCATCGCCTGGATCTATTTCTCAAATTAGAGAAACCACTGCCGAATTGATAAAATTCGCAAAGGAAACTGCAACTCCAGTGCTTTTAATTGGACACATTACCAAAGACGGGAACATTGCAGGACCAAAAATTTTAGAACATATGGTTGATGTTGTTTTACAGTTTGAAGGCGATAGAAATCATACGTATAGAATTCTTAGAGCCAATAAAAATCGCTTTGGTTCAACTGCTGAAATAGGCATTTATGAAATGCAAAGTATTGGTTTGCGTGAAGTTGATAACCCTTCTGAAATACTAATTTCCCAAAAAGAAGACGATTTAAGCGGTACTGCCATTGCAGCAACCTTAGAGGGTGTAAGGCCATTAATGATTGAAGTTCAAGCATTGGTAAGCACCGCTGTTTATGGAACACCTCAGCGCTCTTCAACAGGCTATGATTTAAAACGTTTGAATATGTTGTTGGCAGTTTTGGAAAAACGTGCAGGTTTTAGATTGGGAGCAAAAGATGTATTTTTAAATATTGCAGGTGGTATAAAAGTTGACGACCCCGCGATTGATTTGGCAGTAATTTCTGCTATTTTATCCTCTAATGAGGATGAAGCCATTCCTCAAGATTTTTGTTTTGCTGCTGAAATTGGCTTGGCTGGAGAAATTAGACCCGTAAATCGTGTTGAACAACGCATTCTAGAAGCCGAAAAATTGGGATTTCACAAGATATTTATTTCAAAATTTAATAAAATTAACAATACTTCTCACGCGATAAAAATTGTGAAAGTTGCCAAGGTAGAAGATATTTATGCTAACTTATTTGCATAAAAAAACCGAGTCAAGCTCGGTCTTTTTTATATAAACTATTGTTTTATTTTTTATTTACTTCCATTATGTACTTTTCCAAAGCCATTGTCATTGATGGTGTTTCTGGAGTTGGAGCGGGAATATTACATTTTAAACCAGCATCAACAGCAGCTTTAATGGTAGAATCTCCAAATGCTGCAATTCGTGTGTCATTTTGTTTGAATTCAGGGAAATTTTTAAATAATGATTCTATTCCTGATGGTGAAAAGAAAACCAAAACATCATAAAAAACATCTGTAAGATCCGACAAATCACTCATCACGGTTTTATAAAAAATACCTCTAGTCCAATTAACACCCATTTCATTTAGCGTTTCAGGAACAATATCTTTTAGTTTATTTGAAGAAGGTAATAAAAACTTTTCTTCCTTGTACTTTTTAATAATTTTAGCCAATTCAGGAAAAGTACGTTCTCCAACGTAGATTTTACGTTTACGATAAACTACATATTTTTGTAAATAAAAGGCAACTGCCTCAGATTCACAAAAGTATTTCATGTCATCTGGCACATTGAATCTCATTTCTTCAGCAATTCTGAAAAAATGATCAACAGCATTTCTACTTGTAAGTATAATAGCTGTATAATTTTTTAAATCAATTTTTTGAGTGCGAACCTCTTTTGCCGAAACACTTTCTACATGTATAAAAGGTCTAAAGTCAATTTTAACTTTTTGCTTTTCTGACAATTCTAAATATGGGGAGTGGTCTGCTTTCGGGGCTGGTTGAGAAACCAAAATTGTTTTCACTTTCATAAACTTCAATTTTGTCTTTAAATAGTTAATTTGAAAATAATCACTAAAGGTGCTATTTCAAGTGCGCAAAGGTATAAAATAAAATAAAACAAGTTGTTAAAAAGAAGGTATTTATTATTATTGAGAATTAAAACATATCTTAATATCAATAAAACAACGATCAAAAGTATCATAATCCAGGAAAATATATTATGATTATTCTGGGTGTAAATTAAAAAAAGTAAAGGTATTATTATCCACAATATCAATGTATTAAAGTAATTAATTTTTTCGAAAAGTATTTTTTTATAAACATTGGTTAAGTTTAATACATAGGCCAAAAAGAAACCCAAAAGAAACCTAAAACCAAAATATAAAACCACTCCAATCAATATTAAAACATATGTTTTGATGTTTAACGGTTCGGAAAAAAATTGAAAATAACCACCATAAGCATAAAAAAGTAAGGAAATTATTAAAACTTGCACAACAAAAATCAACACCTGAAACAGGTTTAATACGTTTGTTTTTTCTTTATTAAAATAAATTGACAAATGTTTTTTAGAAAAAAACAAGGTGCTTGTATGATACAACCGATCATTAAAAGAAATTTTAAGGAAAGTCAATATTGCAAAAACCACAAAAAACACCAAGACAATCCAGTCAGGATTTTGTGGCACTATTTCTTTTGCTTCAAACATTAAGTTGATTGTAATTTAAAAACAAAATTAGTGATAATTTGTTTTATCTTTACCGCCTTAATTATATTATATGTCAAATACCGTTGTAATTATACCAACATATAACGAAAAAGAAAATATTGAAGCCATTATAAGAGCTGTTTTTTCACAAGAAAAACAATTCGACATATTGGTTGTTGATGATAACTCGCCTGACGGTACTGCTGTTATTGTTAAAAATTTACAACAAGAATTTCACAATTTATTTGTTGAAATCAGAAAAGAAAAAACAGGATTAGGTACAGCGTATATTCACGGTTTTAAGTGGGCTTTAATTCATAATTATGAATATATAATAGAAATGGATGCTGATTTTTCTCACAATCCAGCCGATTTAATTAATTTGTACAATGCTTGTGCAGTTGATGGAGCAGATTTCTCTATTGGATCTCGGTATTTAAACAATAAGATAAATGTTGTTAATTGGGATTTTAAACGCTTATTTTTATCCTATTTTGCATCAAAATATGTTAGAATTATAACTCAAATTCCTATTTTTGATACAACGGCCGGTTTTGTATGTTACAACCGCAAGGTATTAGAACAAATTCAATTAAATAAAATAAAATTTATTGGTTATGCTTTTCAAATTGAAATGAAATTTAAAGCATGGAAACACAAATTTAAACACAAAGAAGTTTCAGTAATTTTTACTGACCGAAAAAGAGGAACTTCAAAAATGAGCGGATCAATTATTTCTGAAGCTGTTTTTGGAGTAATTAAAATGAGATTACAAGGATTGCCAAAATAAAGAAAAAGAAAATGGGGTTAATACTTATTAAAAATGCAAAAATTGTTAATGAAGGAATAATTTTTGAAGGTGATGTTTTAATTGATGGAGCATACATTGTAGATATTGATACTTCAATTAGCTCAAAATCAGCAACTACAAAAATTATTGACGCAGAAGGAAAATACTTAATTCCTGGCGCTATTGATGATCAGGTTCATTTTCGTGAACCAGGGTTAACGCATAAAGCTAATATTGAATCTGAAAGTAAAGCTGCTGTAGCAGGTGGGATCACTTCATTCATTGAAATGCCCAATACTGTTCCGCAGGCAACAACACAAAAATTGTTGGAAGAAAAGTTTGAAATTGCTTCAAAAACTTCTTACGCCAACTATTCTTTTATGTTTGGGGGTACAAACCATAATTTAGAAGAATTGCTAAAAACCAATCCAACAAATGTTGCGGGAATAAAATTGTTTTTAGGTTCATCAACTGGAGATATGTTAGTTGACGATGAAAAGGTTTTAGAGAAAATATTTTCTTCAACAAAAATGTTAATTGCTGTTCATTGCGAAGATGAAGCCACTATAAAAAAGAACTTAGACACCTATTTAAAAGAATACGGTGAAGATATTCCAATAGCGTTGCACCCTAAAATTAGAAGCGAAGAAGCTTGTTATTTATCATCTTCAAAAGCCATTAAACTCGCAAAAAAAACAGGTGCTCGTTTACACGTATTCCATCTGTCAACAGCGAAAGAAACTGCGCTTTTCTCAAATAAAATTCCAGTAGAAGATAAACAAATTACGGCTGAAGTTTGTATTCATCATTTATGGTTTGATGAAAGTGATTATAAAGAAAAAGGAACTTTTATCAAATGGAACCCTGCAGTAAAAACTGAAAAAGACAAAGAAGGTTTGTGGAAAGCATTGCTCGATGATAGAATTGATGTAATTGCAACTGACCATGCACCACATACCTTAGAAGAGAAAAAACAAGTTTATACAAAAGCTCCAAGTGGAGGTCCATTAGTTCAACACGCTATTTCTGCGTTATTTACAGCGCACAGACATGGTAAAATTTCTGTTGAAAAAATAGTAGAGAAAATGTGTCATAATCCTGCTAAAATTTTTAAAATTGAAAAAAGAGGATTTATTAAAAAAGGTTATTTTGCAGATTTGGTTTTGGTTGATATTGCCTCACCATGGACTGTAAATAAAACCAATATTTTGTATAAATGTGGTTGGTCTCCATTCGAAGGAACTACATTTTATTCAAAAGTTACACATACCTTTGTAAATGGAAATTTAATTTACGATAACGGAAAATTTAACGACATCATTAAAGGACAGCGTTTATTATTTAACAGAACCAATGTATAAAATTATTTACATCACTTTTTTAAGTCTGCTTTTAATAAATTGTACAAGTAATACAATTATTAAAAAACCTGATAATTTAATTCCAAAAAACCAAATGGTTGATGTTTTAACCGATATGTTTTTAGCTTCGGGAGGTGAAAATATTAAAAACATTCATCTTCAACGAAAAGTAAATTATTTTCCATTGGTTTTTGAAAAACACCACATTGACAGCACTCAATTTAAAGAAAGTAATTTCTACTATGTTTCTAGAATTGATGATTATGAAGAAATTCTTAAAAAAGTGGATGAACGCCTTCAACGCTTAAAAAAGTTAAATGAAGAAGAAATTTCTTTACAAGATTCTATTAAAAATATTGACAACCCTCGACCAATAAGAAAAGTTAAATATGAAGAAGAATAGCTGTTATTTTTCAAAAAACAAACAGACTTCTTTAATGGTTTTTGAAACTGGTTCGAACTCAAAATTAAGTGCTTCTTTTACTTTTTCTGAAGCATAATACCTTTTGTTGTGAATTGATGATGATGACTGTTTGGTTAACAAAGGTGGTTTTCTGGTTAAAATAGATTTTAATTTTTCAAATCTCCAACCTATTTCACTCATTAATTTTGAAACTTTTATTGTAGGAAGTTCTTTTTCAAAATTCTTTGCAATTTCAAAAAAGACTTCTTTAAAACTTTTATTTTCAGCAACTAAAATAAAACGCTCTTCAGTTATATTGCTTTTCATCAATTGCATCATTACTTTTACAACATCATTCACCGAAACAAATCCGGTAATGCCTTCCGAATAAAAATTAAATCCTTTATGAATTTTAGAAAACATCGTTCCTGAACCACTATTCCAAAAACCAGCACCTAAAATAACACCGGGATTGACAATTACTATCTGAACACCTTCTTGCGAGGCTCGCCAAACTTCCATTTCAGCACCGTATTTTGTAATGGCATAGCCGTAGTTATTGATTTCAGCATTCCATTCGCAGGTTTCATCAATAATCTTATTATTTATTGATTTAGAAATAGTGGCTATAGAACTTACAAAACACAATTTTTTCACCTGCTTATCTATGCAAAAATTCACCACATTTGAAGTCCCTTCAATATTAATTTTTCGCATTTTTTTATAATCCGATTCATTAAAAGAAACCAAAGCTGCGGAATGATACACTTCTGCAACATTTTCAAAAGCAATTTCAATAGCACAGATATCTGTTATATCGGCTTCAATCCATTCAATTTTTTTGAAAAGATTTTCATAGTCTTCAGAAAAATAACTAAATACTTTTTTTACAGCTGTTAAGTTGCTGTTTTTTCTATGAATAGCTCTTACCACATCATTTTCCAATGAAAGTTGATACAATAAATGTGAGCCTACTAAACCTGTTCCACCTGTAACTAAAATCATAAAACGAAAGTAGCAAAAATGTTTGTTTATTTGTTGAATTGTGCAAAAGTTACTTTTTTAAAAACTAAAAAATTAAACTGTTAACTAAAAACTAAAACTTTATATTTGCTGAAATTTAAAAATTTGATAATGAATTTTGTTGAAGAACTACGCTGGAGAGGCATGTTACACGATATAATGCCTGAAACTGAAGAGTATTTATTAAAAAATAAAACAACTGGTTATATTGGTTTTGATCCAACAGCCGATTCCCTTCATATTGGGAGTTTGGTACCTATTATTTTATTGATGCATTTTCAAAAAGCAGGGCACAATCCAATTGCTTTGGTGGGTGGAGCAACTGGTATGGTGGGTGATCCTTCAGGAAAATCAGACGAGCGTAATTTATTAGACGAAGCTACTTTGAATAAAAATGTGGCGGGCGTAAAAAGTCAGTTAGAGCGTTTTTTAAAGTTCGGAAACGATGTTGAAAACGCTGCTGAACTAGTAAACAATTACGATTGGATGAAAGATATTTCATTAATTGATTTTGTAAGGGACGTTGGTAAACATATCACCGTAAACTATATGATGGCTAAAGATTCCGTAAAAAAACGTTTAGATGCTGATTCGCAATCTGGAATGAGTTTTACCGAATTTACGTATCAATTATTTCAAGGCTATGATTTTTACCATTTATACAAAGAAAAAAACTGTGTGCTTCAAATGGGTGGATCTGATCAATGGGGAAACATAACTACTGGAACTGAATTAGTAAGAAGAAAAGCACAAGGAAAAGCATACGCATTAACTTGTAAATTAATTACAAAAG
>UPTN01000359.1_pt1 | contig 24499 bp, 19 predicted proteins | sample 2160111 | NCBI WGS metagenome assembly UPTN01 (sample SAMN06265058, study PRJEB28932) | marine metagenome | isolation source: Columbia River Estuary | place: USA:Columbia River Estuary, USA | collected 2014-05-05
ACTCCATCTGAAAACATTTCAGTATGTAATCCCAAATTTTTATGATTGGTTAGTAATTTTAAAACGGCATTCGGTATCACTCCAATACCCATTTGTAATGTACTGCCATCTTCAATCAACCCCGCTACGTTAAGCCCTATCTTATTTTCAATTTCTGTTGGTTCAGGATTAAAAACTTCGGGTATTTCATCTTCAAACTCAACAAAAGTATCTAATTCTGAAATGTGAATTATACCCTCACCATGAGTCCTTGGCATTTTAGAGTTTATCTGTGCAATTACATGTTTTGCATTATCTATGGCAGCCAAGGTTGCTTCAACCGAAACTCCTAATGAGCAATAGCCATGTCTATCCGGTGGTGAAACCTGTATTAAGGCTACATCAATAGGTAATATATTTTTTTTAAACAATATAGGTAATTCACTCAAAAAGACTGGTGTATATGAACCATTCCCAGCTGCCAAAGTATGACGTACATTTTCACCAAGAAAAAAGGAATTTACATGGAAACTATCTTTTAATTCTGGATTGGCATAAGGGGCATCTCCTTCTACATGCAAATGGCAAACTTCAACATTTCTTAATTCCTCATGTCTGTCTGTCATTGCCCTGATCAACCCTTGCGGTGCTGCTGCCGCTGCATGCAAATAAACTCTATCATTATTCTTAATAATCTTAACCGCATCCTCTAGGGATATTGCTTTATACATAACTGTTATCTTTTATTCTTCTTCGGCAAAATTATAAGATTAAAATATGATAAATTATGTTATAAATCATATTTTGATAATTTAATAAACATTCTTTTTTTTGAATTACCTTTGCATCTTATACTAATTAAATGATTAAAATTAAAACTAGGTCAGAGATTGAATTAATGAGAGAAAGCGCTCTTATAGTTTCAAAAACATTAGGTGTATTAGCTCGCGAAGTAAAACCTGGAGTAACAACATTATACTTAGATAAACTTGCTGAACAATTTATACGTGATAATGGTGGTGTTCCCGGATTTTTAGGCTTATATGATTTTCCAAACACACTTTGTATGAGCCCAAACGCCCAAGTGGTTCATGGGATTCCAAATGATAAACCTCTTGAAAATGGTGATATAATCTCAATTGATTGTGGCGTTTTAAAAAATGGCTTTTATGGTGATCATGCCTACACTTTTGAAGTAGGTGAAGTGACTGAAGAAACGAAAAAGTTACTTCAGGTCACTAAAGAGAGTCTCTATAGTGGCATTAGAGAATTCAAAGCTGGCAATAGAGTTGGTGATGTGGGCTACGCAATTCAAAATTATTGCGAAGGCTTTGGATACGGAGTTGTACGGGAATTGGTAGGACATGGTTTAGGAAAAAAAATGCATGAAGATCCTGAAATGCCAAATTATGGCAAAAGAGGCAGGGGAAAACAATTTAAAGAAGGCATGGTGGTTGCTATTGAGCCTATGATTAATATGGGAACACACAAAATCAAACAACTTAAAGATGGCTGGACCATTTTAACTGCTGACGGCAAACCTTCTGCGCATTTCGAGCATGATGTGGCAATTGTTAATGGCAAACCAGAACTCCTATCCACCTTTAAATATATATATGACGCTTTAGGCATACAAAGTAATGAAGAAGATGAGTTCTCTAATAAAGAATTGGTTTAATTACTTTGAAAATATTTAAATTCATATTAAACACAGTCCCAAGGCCCTTTTTAATTAAAATGAGTTATTTGGTACGTCCAATGTTAGCTTTTTACTTAAAAGGAAATAGATATATAGACCCAATAGATGGTAAAAGTTTTAGAAAATTTTTACCATATGGTTATGACACACAAAGGCCTAACGCTCTTTCTCCAAGCACCTTATCTTTAGAAAGACATCGCTTAATTTGGATGTATTTACAAAATGACACTGAATTTTTTAATGCGGATGCAACAGAAAAAATGAAAGTGCTTCACATGGCCCCTGAACAATGTTTTCTGAAACGATTTAAAAAATTAAAACATATTGATTTAATTACAGCTGACCTATACTCCCCTATTGTTGATGTAAAAGCCGATATATGTAGCCTTCCTTTCGAAGATAATAGTTTTGACATTATATTCTGTAATCACGTGTTAGAACATATTGAAGATGATCAAAAAGCCATGCATGAATTGTTCCGAGTATTAAAACCGGGAGGATTTGGAATATTTCAAATACCGATGGATTATTCAAAAGAAAAAACATATGAAGACTTTACTATAAATTCACCCGAAGATCGGGCCAAACACTTCGGACAATATGACCATGTCAGAATTTATGGATTAGATTATTTTGACAGATTAAGGGCTGTAGGATTCAAGGTAACTGAAGTAAATTATTCTAAAAAACTTTCCGATCTGGAAATTGATAAATTCCGTTTAATGAAAGATGAAATATTACCAGTATGTTTTAAATAGAATCATTGTAATTCTTGTAAATCATCTGCTACCATCCAACCTGTTTTACCATTGGCAATTTTAATTTTTTTCCAATTATCCAAACTTTCTAAAATAAGCACTTTGGTACCTTCGTGTAATTCAAAACTAACTTCACTAGATAAAGTGGGGGCGCTTTTAACATCAGACTCGACAGCAAAAATAATAGCATATTTATTAGTTTTTACATAGTTGATATTATTATAAGAAAAAGCCAAAGTGATAAATGCTAATAAAGCACTTATAGAGCTCGAAACGAAATAAAATCGCTTACTACGGGAACTATATGAAAAGTGATATAATAAAAACAATATTGCAAATAAAAATGAAAAACCAACGGTTAACCAAGCCCAAACATCATATGATAATCTTTGAATTATTCCATCGGATATTTTTTGAGAAATATTTTTAGGCAAGGGCTCAATATTGTCAAGAGCCATTCTTTTTGCGAAACCTAAATTGAATTTAGCATCTTCATTATTTGGATCTAATAATAATGATTTTTCATAATAATAAATAGCTGATGCTATTCTGTTCAGTTTGTAATTAGCATTGGCAATATTGTAAAATAACTGATCAGATTGCAGATTTTCTTTTTCAATTTCTTTGTACAATTGCAAAGCTTCATCATATTTTTCAATTTGATATAATTTATTTGCTTTTACGAATAAGCTATCTGCATGCTGCGCTGTCAAAGCATTACAAAAAATTAAAAATGATATGAATAGTATTTTTTTCATCTTATTTATTTTGCTGAATCATTTTCAGCAATACCATTAATTATAATTGTTTATCTATTTTAGCAATCACTGTCCTAGCTTTACTGTATTCATCCTGCATCATAACATTAGTTGCCGGAGAATAACGTGCATAATCACAATCATCCAATACCTTAATAAAATCCTCTATATCATTAAATTCAACATTACGTTTCTGTAATATTTCCCTAATTTTTTCTTTGCTAATATCAAAAGTTTCTACACGCAGTTTGGCTTTTAAATAATTATGTAATGCTTTTTCTAAGGCTATGTAGAATTGGTCTTTATTTCCCAATTGCTTTTTTGCTTCTGACAAATATTTTCTCGCCAGCTTATCTGCTTTTCGTCTTTTATTACCAACAATATCACTATCTCTTTTTTCCTTTTTAATACCTATAAAAATACCTAACGGAATAGATAATATTGGTAAAAGCAATAATATATAAAACAATTTTGATCCTAAAAAATCTTCTTTTTTACTTAGAATTTCTAAATCTGATGTAGTGCTTATAAACCTAATATCTTTAGCATTACTTATAACATTTCTTTTTACCGAGCTAACTGCATTATTAATTTCAGAAGATAATTTTCCTTGAGGTGCGTTTATAATAATCGCATCAGAGTTGATCGTTTTGTATGTTTTATCTTGTAAACTAAAATATGAAAATGAAACCGGTGGAATTTTAAACTTCCCTCTATACTGAGGCACCACCGTATATTGATCATAAACACTTCCTCTCAATCCGCCAAGAGAAGTAATAATTTTCTCTTTATGCTCAGGTTCATACTTTTCTAAACCATCTGGTGTTTCACTTTTAGGCAGTCCAACCAACTTCAAATTTCCATTCCCAGTAACCTCTACTTTTATTTGAGCAGACTCGTTAGCTTTTAATTCTGTTTTATTAGACGTAACTTTAAAATCATAATCACCCACAGCTCCTGTAAAATCTAAAGGCCTGTTAACTTGAGGTAATGATTTTACATTTACAATTCGTTTTCCTGTGGTAGCAGTAAAAGTTGTATTATTTGAAATCATATTGCCAAAAAGATCTCTTCTGCCCAAGGGTACACCAGCACTTATTTCTATTTCCATAGGATCAATAGACAATTCACCAGCCTTTTGAGGGATCAATACCGTTTTTTTAATAATGGCATACCTATGGGGTTTACCTTGAAAAGAACCTTCTTTGGGCTCCCATTGCTTAACCTCAATATTTTGATTCCAAAAACCATTAAACGAAGGAGATTCTATCTCGCGTGTATTTCTCACACTTACTTTGTTTACATCCACAAAAATTTTGTAGACCACCGAGATACTTTCCCCAACATATGGATTAGAATTAGATATTTCAGCTATCAAATGAATATTCTGAGAGGCTATATACCTTGGATCATCGGGGTCTTTGGGAATAACTACAGCATCCGTAACAGTAATTTTAATTGTATTCGTTTTAATAATGTTGCCATTAAACTCTATACTAGCCGACGAAATTGTATAGACACCCTTTCTGTTTGGCTGAATGGTATAGGTATAAGATTGCTCAAACGATTGTTTACCATTAACATATGAAAAATTAGTGGATTGCATTGGACCTGACAAGACTTTGAAATTCTTAAAGTCTGGGGGGGTAAAATCATCCCCTCCTTGTTTATCTATAGAAAAAGTAATACGCAGACGTTCGTTTAAACCTAATCTGTTTTTACTTACTGTAGATTTAAAAGAAACCTCTTGAGCCGTTATTTGCTGACTAACAAGTAGTAATAAAATAAATATGCTTTTATACACTCTCATCTTCACTATAATTTACCAATCTTTTTCTTGTTTTACTTTTCTGCCTTGCGCTTTTTTAGCATTTACTTTTTTCTGCGTTTTATTTTCTTCTTTATTCATTGCCTCTAACAATTGCTTGACCTGTTGAGGTGTTAATTTATTTTGTTGTGGTTTTGGTTGCTGCTCTTGCTTATCTTTATCTCCTTCTTGTTCTTTATTCTTTTTATCATCTTTATTATCACCTTCTTTATCCTTGTCCTGATCTTTATTTTGATCTTCCTTTTTATCTTGATCTTTTTTATTCTGATCCTTATTGTCTTCTTTTTTATCCTTATCCTTATCTTTATTATCCTTATTTTGATCTTGCTGATTCTTTAGCATTTTCTGAGCTAAAGCTAAATTATATCGTGTTTCATCATCATTAGAGTTGTTCCTTAATGAATTTTTATAAGCTTCAATTGCTTTATCATACTGTTTTTCTTTCATCATGGAATTACCCATATTATGAAAAGATTCTGCTCTGGTCAACACATTGTCAGTAGTTTTAGAAACCAATTCGTACATTGGTAAAGCTTCTTTAAATCTGTTTTGTTGATAAATAGAATTCCCTAAATTATAATTTGCTTTTTCATAGTTTGGATTTTCTTCTATGGCCTTTTTATATTGCACCTCTGCATCAACATAGTTGTTTTGTTTATAAAAATCATTCCCTTGACGAATAAGTTGTTTTTCAGGTTGCTCTATTTTAATTTCATTTTTCTTTTCTTGAGCAAACCCTAATAACGTAAATATTAGAAAAGTAATTAATATTATTCTATCCATTTTGATCCACTTTACGTTCGTTAAATAAGTTCAGTTTTTGTATCCATTTTGTTTTTTTATTGAACATTAAGGAATCTATAAGTAATAAAAAAACACCTATACCAATAAACCACTGAAATTGATCCTTATAATCAGAAAATTGCTTCGTTTCAAATTCCTTTTTATCCGCCTTCATTAATAAATCATTTATGAAATCAACTGTTTTCGATGTGTTATTTCCATACATGTATTCGCCATCTCCTTCATTTGCTATATTCATCAAAGTTTGCTCGTTCAATCTGGTAATCACGACTTCACCTTCCCTATCCTTTTTATATCCAATCAACGTATTTTCTCTCTTTAAAGGAATTGGACCTCCTTCAGGGGTACCTACACCAATCGTGAAAATTTTAATGCCTTCTTTAGTTGCTTCTTCTGAAATGTAACTTGCATTTTCTTCATGATCTTCTCCGTCAGAAACTATAAACAAGAACCTGTTTGTTTGATCATCATCATCATAGAAAGTTTTTGCCAACTTTAAAGCCTCATTTATGGCAGTTCCTTGGGAGGATACCATTTCGGGATCTGCATTTTGCAAAAACATTTTTGCAGCTGCCTGATCTGTTGTAATTGGTAATAATGGAAAAGCATTACCTGCATAAATTATTATTCCAACCCTGTCACTCCCCAATTTATCAATAATCTTAGAGATTATTTGTTTTGATTTTTCAAGTCTATTGGGTGCAATATCTTCAGCCAACATGCTTTTAGAAACGTCAAGTGCAAAAACAATATCTACCCCTTCTCTCTTTATTGTTTTCATTTTAGTGCCCATCTTCGGATTCACTAAGGCAATTATTAAACTAATTAGAGCCAAACATACAACTAACATTTTCAACACTGACTTAAATGGAGACGTTTCCGGGCTAAGTTTTTGTAATAAATAATAATCTGCAAAGCCCTTTTGTGTTTTTCGTTTCCATATGGACATTATAAAAAACAACAATAATAAAAAAGCTATTACTGCCAAAAAATAAAAATATGTTGTTTCTTCTTATTGAGACATTCTTTCTTTTATCTATTTTTTTTACTCTTTAAAAATCAAATGAAACTTCTGAACACTGTTAATCGGAATAACATTTCTAACACAATTAACAAGCCGCCTAAAAGAATCAATGGTCTATATTTTTCCTGGTAGTTATAATATTTAAACTCCTCTACTTTGGTTTTTTCCAATTTATTAATCTCGTCATAGATAGATGCTAATTTTTCATTATCCGTCGCCCTAAAATATTTCCCATCCGTTTGTTTAGCAATGAATTTCAATAATTCTTCATCAATTTCTACAGGTTGCATTCTGAAAACTAATTGTCCACTTGCATCTCTTGCTACTGGAAACTGGGCTGTACCATTTGTGCCTAATCCAATAGTATAAACCTTAATTCCAAGTTCTTTGGCTAACTCCGTTGCTGTTCTTGGATCAACAAATCCAGAATTATTTACCCCATCCGTCAGCAATATAATTACCTTACTTTTAGCTTTACTATCTTTTAACCGATTAACAGCAGAACCCAATCCCATTCCAATTGCTGTACCTCCTTCTAAATCACCCCAACGCAATTTTCTGATAGTATTAATTACAATGTGTTTATCGCTGGTAATGGGTGTTTGTGTAAAACTTTCTCCTGCATAAACTACAATTCCTATTCTATCATTTGGTCTTTTATTAACAAAGTTAGTCGCCACTCCTTTTAGTGCTTCTAATCTATTAGGGCGCAGGTCTTTTGCCAACATACTTGCTGACACATCAATAGCCATTACAATATCTATACCCCGTGTAGTTTTAGTTTTTTTGCTTACTTCAACATCTCTTGGTCTCGCCATAGCGATTATAAAAGAAGTTAATGCTAACAGTCGAAGAACATATAATAACGGTTTAAATTTCGCTAATAGAGATTGTTCTGCAAACCCTTTTGTATTGGCAATTTTCAACTGCGCAGTATCCTTTTTGCGTGTTAAAAAATACCATATGGCTACTAAGGGAATCAACAGCAATAACCATAAATATTCAGGATTTGTTAACTCTAAATTATTCCATAGCTTCATCTTCTATAACATTTTTAGGGTGTAACTCATCTATTATTAATGCTGTATCATCTCTATGCAATTCTATTTCGTTCGCAAGTGGTTTAAATTTTGCGAATTTAACCAGATCCGCTTCCTGCAATAATTTTCTCAATTTATTGATTGTGTCGTCAGGAATATTTAAAGAACTTGACGAATTAAAATCAGTAATCGTTTCTATTAATTCATCTGTAGTGGATTCTAATGCTGGAATATTCAATTCTCTTTCAATATAAGACCTTAAAATATCTGTTAATTCCACATAATATTTTTTTATTTTATTCTGTTGCCAAAGTTGTTTATTATCTAATTCGACCAATCTCTTTAAAGCCAATTCATACGGAGGTATTTTAGCAATAATTTCTTCCGGCGTTTCCTTTTTTCTTAATATAAAGTATAATATTATTCCCATTAATATTAAAAACCCTAATATCCACCACAAATACGATTTCAAATCGTCAAAAGTATAAGGCTCCCCCTGAATTGCCTTTATCGTATACATTTTTTGCTTGGTAGTATCAACAGCCACAGTGGCAACATCAATAAAAATAGAATCTGTAAAATAAGGTTGATTCCAAATAAAAATCGGTTGTTTTGGAATTACATATCTTCCACTATCAAAACTAGTAAGTTTGTATTTTTTAATGAGTCTATTCTTTAAAGTATCTATATTAAATGACTCTACCACTTCTATTTTACCTAAACTATCTAATTGAAGTTTAGAAAATTCCACGGCCGTTTCTGCATTTTCTACAATTATCTGATAATTTATCTGCTCTCCAATTCTTATTTTGGCTGTGTCTACTTCAACCGACACTTTAGGTTTATCTTGGGCAATCCCATAAAAACCAATAAGTAAAATTATATATAAGATATAGTTTCTCATTTAGCTCCTCTCCGTTTAAAATAGCCAAGTAATTTTTTTACATAGCTTTCATCAATTCTAGTATTGATCGTACCCGACCCACTTCTTCTAAAGGTGTTTTCGAAATAATCTACTGTCTTTAAGTAATGTGCCTTATAATTTGTTCTCACTCTTTCTGAATTGGTATTGACCAAAATAGCATTGCCTGTTTCCGCATCAAGCATGGGTACCATTCCCAATTTAGGAATATCTTCTTCATACTTATCATAAACTCTTATTCCAGTAACGTCATGTTTTCTTCCAACAATTTTTAGGGCATTGTCATAATCATCGTCCATAAAATCAGATAATATGAAGACAATAGCTTTCTTTTTCATAACGTTTGACAGATATCGAAGCGCTTGAGTAATATTGGTCTTTTTACTTTTAGGGTGAAATTCTATTAATTCTCTAATAATTCGCAATACATGAGATTTTCCTTTTTTTGGAGGAATAAACAATTCTATTTCATCTGAAAACAACAACAATCCCACCTTATCATTATTTTGGATCGCTGAAAATGCCAATGTTGCACTAATTTCTGTTATGGTTTCTCTTTTGAATTGTTTTGTAGTCCCAAAAAACTCTGAACCACTGACATCAACCATCAATACCATTGTTAGCTCACGCTCTTCTTCAAAAACTTTTACATAAGGCTCATTATACCTTGCTGTAACATTCCAATCTATTGAGCGAATATCATCTCCATAATCATACTGTCTAACTTCAGAAAACTTCATACCTCGTCCTTTAAAAGAACTATGATATTCTCCTGAAAAAATATGATCAGACAGCCTTCTTGTCTTAATCTCTATTTTTCGAACTTTTTTAAGTAATTCTTTAGTATTCATTTTCGTTTAATTGTCATTCAGCATTTAGTGCAAAATCAATAATTTTTGAGTTGATTAGAATGGGATTTTTGGTTTCACAGAAATGACAATGAAAATTTAAGGAACTTCAATTTCGTTAACAATCTTATTTATAATATCGACAGAAGTTACATTTTCCGCCTCGGCCTCATAGGTTATTCCTATTCTGTGGCGTAATACATCATGGACAACAGCTCTTACATCCTCTGGTATTACATACCCTCTTCGTTTAATAAACGCATAGCATTTTGCTGCCATAGCTAAGTTAATACTCCCTCTTGGTGAAGCCCCAAAACTTATTAGAGGATTTAAATCTGGCAATCTGTATTCATCAGGAAAACGTGACGCAAAAACTATGTTAAGTATGTATTTCTCAATTTTTTCATCCATGTAGACTTCTTGAACAGCATTTCTTGCGTTTAAAATTTCTTTTAAACTAACTACCGCATTCACTTTTTCAAAATTTCCTTTTAAGTTATTCCGCATTATTAATTGCTCATCATCCATTTTTGGATAATCAATCACGGTTTTCAACATAAATCGATCTACTTGTGCTTCTGGTAAAGGATAAGTTCCTTCCTGTTCTATTGGGTTTTGCGTAGCCATTACTAAAAATGGCTCTGGCAATATAAAGGTCTTATCTCCAATAGTAACTTGGTGTTCTTGCATGGCTTCAAGTAATGCAGATTGCACTTTGGCCGGAGCTCTATTAATCTCATCTGCTAATACAAAATTGGCAAATATGGGTCCCTTTTTGATAGAAAAATCATTTTCTTTCATATTATAAATCATCGTACCAATAACATCTGCCGGTAATAAATCTGGGGTAAACTGAATCCTGCTAAAAGATCCCTTTACAGTCTTGGAAAGTGTGTTTATAGCTAATGTTTTTGCTAAACCAGGCACTCCTTCCAACAAAATGTGGCCATTACCTAACAAACCTATAAGTAGTCGTTCAATCATATATTTTTGACCAACGATTACTTTGCCCATCTCCAAACTTACCAAATCAACAAAAGCACTCTCTTTTTCTATTTTCTCATTAATCGCCCTAATGTCCACACTAGTATTTATTTCTTTCATTATTTATAAATATTTATTACAATAATATGGTATTTTAATAGGATAGCAAACTTATGCTATACCTTAAAATTTTGCTGTTAAAATTTGGTTAAAAACAATTATTTTACATCTGATTTTATTTTATGTTATTTGTATTTTATTCTTCGTTTTATTGAGTTATATTTTATTTTAAATAGAATAAAATGTTAAGTTTCTTTGTTTATTGTTAATTTATAATAATATTTGCGACGTAACTAATTAATTAATTTGAACATATGATACGAAAACAACTATTTAAAAAGTTGTTATTTTTCTTTGTGTTTTTATTGCCGCTGAGTATTTTAGCACAAACAATTACTGGAAAAATAACGGATAACAATGGAGAGGCAATTCCATTTGCGAGTATAATTGAAAAAGGAACAGCCAACGGAACCACTTCCGATCTAAATGGTGATTTTACTATTAACTTAAGTAAGATTCCGTCAGCAATAATAGTTTCCTCCTTGGGTTTTATAACCAAAGAACAACAAATAACAGACGCCAATTCTGCAGTCAATATATCTTTAAATGAAGATAGCGTTGGTTTAGATGAGGTTGTAGTGTCTGGATTAGCTTCCACTGTAAAAAGGAAAAATCTAGCTAATGCTGTTGCAACAATTTCTGCAGATGACCTTGCCGGAACAACTCCACCACAGACTTTAGACGGCGCCTTATCTGGAAAATTTACTGGTGCTTTGGTCACAGCTAACTCTGGTGCTCCTGGAGGTGGATTATCTGTTAAATTAAGAGGTATTACATCTATAAATGGAAATTCGCAACCATTGTATATTGTAGATGGAGTTTATATAGACAATAGTAGTATTTCTTCCGCTGGTTTAAATGCCGTTTCTCGAGCTTCTGGAGGAGGTAATGAATCTTCACAGGATAATGCTACCAACAGAATAGCTGATATTAACCCTGAAGATATTCAGAATATTGAAATATTGAAGGGTGCTTCGGCTTCTGCAATTTATGGTTCAAGAGGTGCAGCAGGTGTTATTATTATTACAACTAAAAAAGGGAAAATTGGAAAAGCCAAACTTAGGATTTCTCAATCTGTAGGTTTTAATGAAGCAATTAATTTACAAGGACAAAGAAGCTGGACTTCGGCCTTAGCAGAAAGCGAATTTGGCCAAGGCGCTCTCTATAGTGCAGCGGAATCTGCTGGTAAATTACGTGATTACGAAAAGGAGATTTTCGGTGAGAAAGGTCTCATTTCAAATACTAATATAAGTATGTCAGGTGGATCTGAAAAAACAACCTTTTTTGCTGGGTTTACAAGGAATCAAGAAGATGGGATTGTTAAGCGCACAGGTTACGATAAATCATCTATCAGAATTAATTTAGATCATAAATTTACTAACAATATTAAATTTTCTTTAACCTCCAATTATATAAATTCATCTGCAGACAGGGGTTTCTTTAACAATGACAATACCGGAACCACTTTAGGTGTCGCTTTGACTGCTACTCGCCCTTGGGATTATTTGTTGCCAGATGAGAATGGGAATTACCCTGATCATCCTAACAATTCATCAAACCCATTGCAAACCAGAGATTTGATGACCAATAATGAGCGTACTCATAGATTTATCACAGGAGGAACTTTAGATATCAATCTATATAAATCAGATAAATCAGATTTGAAATTTGTTGCGAAAGCAGGTGTTGATCATTATACATTAACAGCTAAAGTAATTTTTCCTAAAGAATTGCAATTTCAAAGACCAGATCAAGGTGGTGTAAATGGTGTTTCAGCAATATCCACAACATCCAACACAAATGCTAATTATTCTGCTTTTTTAGTGCATAACTACAGAACAGATAAAGACATGTCCTTTTCAACTCAAATTGGCGCTACAAGCCAACAGTTTTCACAAAATGTTGTAAGGGTTACCGCTTCTGATTTGATTGCGTCTGAAACAAATGTCGATCAAGGCGCTAATCAAACTGTAAATCAATTTAGATTAGAGCAAGAAGATTTTGGTTTCTACGCTCAAGAAATGATCAATTATCAGGATAAATTGATTGCAACTGTCGGAATCACCGGTGATAAATCAACTAATAATGGTGACATCAATGAGTTCTTTTATTATCCAAAGGCATCATTAGCTCTTAATTTACACAACTTTGACTTTTGGGGAAGTCATGATATCTTGAACAGGTTTAAACTTCGTGGTGCCTATGGTGAAGCAGGAACCTTTGCCGCATTTGGTTCTTTATATACCATTTATGGTAATACATTAATTGATGGAAACGTAGGTATTATAGTGCCTGGCGTGAGAGGTAATGCTGCCATTTCACCTGAAAGACAAAAAGAGTTAGAAATAGGTTTTGATGCCGGTTTTCTAAACGATCGTATTTCTCTTGAATTTTCTTATTACAAGAAAAATGTTGAAGATCTTCTTTTACAAGCTAATATTGAACCTTCAACCGGTTTTGTTTCTGAATGGCAGAATGCTGGTGAGCTTGAAAATACAGGTGTTGAAATTGGCTTAAATATTAATGCTGTTGACTCTGAAAATTTCACATGGAATTCTGGAATCAGCTGGTATAAAAATCAGTCAGAAATGACAAAATTAAATGTACCTGCCTTTAATGTGGGCGGATTTGGCACAAGCTTAGGTACTTTTAGAATTGAGCAAGGTAGCAGTGTTACTCAAATTGTAGGAACAACTGAACCTGGCGGTCCTATTATTATCTTAGGTGATGCTGAACCAGATTTTCAAATGTCATTCAACAATCAATTAAAGTATAAAGACTTTACATTGTCTTTCTTATGGCATTGGAAAAAAGGTGGTGATAATATCAATTTAACAAAATTATTATCTGATTTTGGTGGTACCAGTGCTGATTATGACGACCTCACTGTTGATCCAGAGGGGCAAATAAGAAATGGAGATTATAGAATATTTAATGGTCTTTTTTCAGGGAATGCCAGACCTTTCGTTGAAGATGCTTCTTACCTAAGATTAAGGGAGGTGGGATTATATTATACCTTGCCTGATAAAACATTAAACAAATGGTTTGACGGTGTTGTTTCTAACGTCAAATTAGGCTTTTCAGGAAATAATCTAATTAATATTTTTGATTATAACAGTTATGATCCAGAAGTATCAAATTTCGGAGGAAATGGATTATCAACAGGTGTTGAGGTCACTCCTTTTCCATCTTCAAAAAGATATATGTTCCACTTATCGGCGCAATTTTAAAACATAAATAGAGAAAAAATGAAAATTATAAAAAAGTTTAATATAATAATTTTAGCCATCGGGTTTCTATCACTTGCATCATGTGATCTGGAGGGTGGAGAAAGTTTAAACGGAGCAAGCACCTCTTCAATATCCGAAGATATCTCCAGAGGTGAATTGCCGCAAGCCATGTCTGGAATACTTTCGGATATGAGAATCGGATTAAGTACTCAAATTGATGTTCAAAGTATTTTAGGAAGGGAATATTACTATTTCACAAATTCTGACCCCCGTTTCGAAGGAGATGTGGTAACTGGAAATTTAGATGATAATACTTTTTACACAACTACTCCATGGGCAGCCAGATACGCGGCTATAAAAAATATAAATTTAGCCTTATCGGGTCTTGCAAATACCACATCTGATTTTTCAAATCAAGAAATCTCTGCTATTAGAGGTGTTTTAAATACGTTAAAGGCCCATGAACTTTTGATGTTATCTAATAATCAATATAATAATGGCATTAGAATTGACATTTCAGATCCTGATAATTTAGGTGCGTTCGTTAGCTATAGTGATGCTTTAAATGCAATAGCAGATCTTTTATTAAGCGCCGCATCAGACTTAGATTCAGGTGGTTCTAGTTTCCCATTCAACCTTACGTCCGGTTATAGCAACTATGATACCCCTTCAGGATTTTTACAATTCAATCAAGCTTTAACAGCTCGAGTTGAAACTTATAGAGGAAATTATTCTAGTGCGCTGACAGCATTGGGGGGATCATTTATGAATATGACCGGAGATTTAAAAACAGGCGTTTATCATACATTCTCTCTTTCTGGTGCAGACTTAGCGAACCCTCTATACATAGCATTGAATCAGTCTGCGAACGTTAGGGTTGCTCATTCCAGTTATATTACTGATTATTTAGCTGGAGATACCAGAGTGAATAAAGCCGTATTAAGAGACGCTCCTAAGGAAGCCTCTGGGCTGGTTGGAAACCACGATGTTTGGATATATCAATCAAATGTTGATATGGTTCCAATCATTAGAAATGAAGAATTGATTTTATTATATGCAGAAGCTAATATGGCTTCGAGCCCTTCAGACGCTGTGGACGCAATAAATGTTATAAGAGGTGTTGCTGGTTTAGGCAATTATGGTGGAGCAACAACAATAGATGCTTTGGAAGATGAAATTCTTTTTCAAAGAAGATATTCTTTATTTGGAGAAAGCCATAGATGGATTGACATGAGAAGATTTGATAGACTAAGTGAGTTGCCAAATGATAGAGCAAGTGATAATGTTCCTTCGGCCGTGCCAATTCCAGCGAATGAAAATCAATAGATAATATTTTAGATTAAAAACCTCGCAATTGCGAGGTTTTTAATTGATTATTTATTTAATACTGCTCTTCATCACTAGGGAAATCCCCACTCTTTACGTCAACTATATAATTTTTAAACGCATCATTCATTTCATTATACAAATCTAAATATCTTCGCAAAAAACGAGGACTAAATTCATGTGTCATCCCTAACATATCGTGGGTAACCAAAACCTGACCATCGACCCCATTACCTGCCCCAATTCCAATAACAGGAATCGTTAAACTTTTTGCCACTTCTTCAGCCAATTTTGCTGGCACTTTTTCCAGTACAATTCCAAAACAACCTAATTCTTCTAATAATAAGGCGTCTTCTTTAAGTTTGTTAGCTTCATCCTCCTTTTTTGCCCTTACTGAATAAGTCCCGAATTTATAAATAGACTGAGGTGTTAATCCTAAATGACCCATAACAGGAATTCCTGCCGTAAGTATTCTTGAAATAGATTCCCCTATTTCCTTTCCACCTTCCAGTTTGACAGCATGAGCACCAGCTTCTTTCATAATTCGAATAGCCGAATCCAAAGCATTTCTAGAATTACCTTGATAGGTTCCAAAAGGAAGATCTACCACAACTAAACTTCTCTCGATAGCTCTAATCACAGATGAAGCGTGATAAATCATCTGATCTAATGTTATAGGTAAAGTGGTTTCATGACCAGCCATCACATTCGAGGCGGAATCACCAACTAAAATAATATCTATTCCTGCGTTATCAACAATCTTTGCCATTGTATAATCATATGCGGTAAGCATTGCAATTTTTTCATGATTACGCTTCATCTCCACGAGAGATTTCGTTGTAATTCTTTTATACTCTTTTTTAGCTGCTGACATTTTTTTAATATTATTTGATTTTAGGATCGGATGGATCCTCTTCTTTTTGTAGTATAGACGGGAATAACATTGGGGCAAAGTTTTTTACTGGATTGTATAACACAGAACCCTCAAAATTTTGTTGATTCACAAAAGGTATTGTTCGATTTAATTTATTAAAAACTATCAAAACCACACTTAATATTAACCCTATTTTGGCAAGTCCAAAGGCAGCACCAAAAATTTTATTCATAATTCCTAATGAGGCAGTATCAGCAATTTTAGTCAATAATTTTCCTAATAAGGAAATTAATATGACAATAATAATAAAGGTGATTGCAAATGCTGCAATTTGTACATATTTTTCCGTCCAATCTACTTTGTCTTTTAAAAAATCTCCTGCAAAATACGAAAAATGTATTGCGCCATATAGGCCAATAGCTAATGCCACCAATGAAGTTACTTCAACAAAAAAACCTTTTATAAACCCACGAATTAATCCGAAAAGTAATAATGCCGAAAGTATAATGTCCAATGTATTCATTACTAATTTTAAACAAAGATATTATTTTAATCTCTTACTTTTTCAATAACTATGGCTTCCCCTAAATAAACCAATAATTTTTTTACTACTACATAACCAATATCCTCAATTATTCGGGAATAGTTATTTAATTGATGTCGGTATTTTTTATCGGACTTACCAGTTTTGTAATCTATAACAATAACCTCATTATTCTCATTAATTATCAACCTGTCCGGAATAATTATCTCGCCAGAAGACGTTAATATTTCTCTTTCATTATATACTGTAATGTTCTGCTGATAATATTGCTCCAATTCTGGATGAGTAACAACTTTAGTAAGCATTATTTTAATTTCTTGAGCTTGAATGTATGAAACAATTCCTGTAATTATATATCTTTCAATAGCTTCATCAACATCATCTTTTGTTTTAATTTTCGCCAAAAGTTCATGAATTAAATTGCCATAATTTCTAGAATCTTTAATTTCGTCATCCCAAAGTAAGGATGAATTGGATACAATTTCAATATTGTGTGAATTCCAATTAGTACTAATTAATTCTTTCTGTTCAATATTGTTTTTCGAAGATTTTGACTTAATTGATATTCTTTTAGGAGTTCCAAAGGAATAATCAGTTTGGCTTTCATTCCAGAGCCCATTAAACTCCAGATAATTCTTAAAAAAATTTGATGAAGTTCTTAAGATCTCACCATCATTTTTGGTTTCTAGAATTACATAAAGTTGTTCTTCCGCTCTTGTTAAAGCCACATATAATAAATTAAAATTATCAAGTTCAAGTTCCATTCGATGAGCCTGATATAATTCTCTTCCCTTTTCCCCAGTAAATGCTAAGGACTTATTGTAATTTACTAATAAAGATTCGAAACTATTAAAATCTTCACTATTAGATATATCATACCATATTTTCGGATTCAATTCTTTATATATATCTAACTCGTACGGATAAATGACAACTGGAAATTCCAAGCCTTTAGATTTATGAATGGTCATTACCCTTACTGCATTTTTTTCTTCAGGGACATAAATGCTTAAAGAATCTTTTTTATCTGTCCAAAACTCTATGAATGATGCCGTATCCGTATTTTTTTTAAGTGAAAACTGTAAAACTTCATCCAAAAAAAATTGTAAATAAGCATTAGAAGTTACATTCAACCCAAAGCTTTCAATGATATACTCAACTCTTTCATATAATGATAAATCTATACAAACTGCAAATTCAAAACTAATCTTATTTAATTTTATTCGATTAAAAAAAGAATCCTTGTTCAAATCTAGAAAGGACTTAAAAAATGAATGTTTATCTTCCGTTATATTAAAATATTCATGTATAAAATATAGTATATTTAGCTGTGCTTCTTTATCAGAAGAATTTTGAAGATATGTCAACATATTTATAATAAAAATAACCTCATCAGAATTTTTTAATAATAAAGTTTCCGAGCTGATTATATCCACTCCATTGTCGGTTAAATAGTCTGCAATATTTACCCCTTGTTTTCTTGTTCGCGTTAATACGCAAATCTCATTTTTATTAAATTCATTCCCTATTTCATTGACAATCTGCAAGACCTTCTTAGCATACTCTAAATCTTTATCATCAGCTTGTAATCCATTTTCAATAAATGACAACTGCACATACCCTCCTTGTTTAGTATTATATTTTTGTTGATTTTCATCAACATATAATTGAGCATATTCTTGTTTATTAAAAAATTGTGATAAATGTTGAAAAAAACCATTGTTAAAATCAATAATTTGACTGTAACTTCTATAGTTTACTTCAAGTGGTATTATCTGCTTAGGGATATAAAAAGGATTACTATCCTTTGATTTCTCTTTACTGGTAAGTTTTAAAAACTGCTCGGGTTCACTACCTCTCCAACGGTAAATTGATTGTTTAATGTCTCCTACCAACAACAAACTTGTTCCTTGTTGTGATAGGGCATTTGCGATAAGTGGAATGAAATTTTGCCATTGTAATATTGATGTGTCCTGCATTTCATCAATAAAATAATGTTTAAATTTTTCCCCTAACCTTTCATAGATAAAAGAAGCTGGTTGCTCTCTTAAATTTTTACTTATTATCTGATTGAACTCAGCATTTAAACGAATATTCTTTTCTTTCTTTAATTCGTCTAAGGTTCTATTGATATTACTTAAAACAGCCAATGGAATTAAACTGGAAAGACATAATTTATTCAAAGAATATTCTTGAAATAATTTTTCCGATTTTTCATAGAGTCTCATTAAAGGATTTATAATACTGTCTATTGCTGTTTTAGTATCAACCGGTTTAGATTTAGAGTAAAAATTTCGTTCTTCAATTCTTTCTTTAAGTTTACTTTGATCATAAAATTTGGCATTGTCAAAATTGAGAGCCAAATTTTTAAAATGATTTGGTAACATGGAACGATAAAAGTCTTTATGTTCTAAGTTTAAACTTTCAATAATATTTAAACCTTCTACACCTAATTCGGTAAATTCTTGCCCAATCTTTTTTTGCTTTTTATGAAGTTTAGTTTTTAAATCTATAAAATCTTGAATCGGTTTTCCTTGAACCTTTTTTATGTGCAGACTATCATTCTCATTCAACAATATCTGGGCTACCTCATTTAATTCTCTTGTGATATCCCAGGACTTATCCTCACTTGCTTTTTGTAAAGAAAAGTCAATTAGTACAGATGTAAGTTTCTTGTCTTCTCCAATCTTTGAAATTAATGCATCAACCGCTTCAGACAGCAAAGATTTAGCATCCATTTCTACATCAAAGTTGAGGGACAATCCTAAATCAAAAGCAAAACTTCTAATTAACCTGTGCGTAAAACTATCAATGGTAGTAATATTAAATGCAGAATAATTCTCTAAAATATTTTCTAAAACCTTAGATGCTCTTTGATTTAAGATAGTATCAGATATTGAAAGTTCTTCTTCCAACAACTTAAACATCTCTGTTTTATTAAATAAAATTTCCTTATTAGAAAAAACACGTAAATTTTTAATTACCCGTTCTTTCATTTCAGCAGCAGCCTTATTAGTAAATGTTACAGCCAGAATTTGCTGAAACTTTTTAGAGTCAGATGTTTGCAATAAAATCTTTAAATACTCCTTAACTAAGGTAAAGGTTTTACCACTTCCTGCAGAAGCATTATAAACTTGAAAAGTAGCGGAATCTTGCACAAAAAAATTTTATGCAAAATACAATTTTATTATGTATTTGAGTTATTAGATCAACTTAAACCAACATCCATAGTCATCATGACAATGAAGCCAATAATGAAGCCCATAGTAGCTACATCTGTATATTTATCTTGTTGCGTTTCTGGTATTACTTCTTCAACAACAACAAAAATCATAGCTCCCGCTGCAAAAGCCAAAGCGTAAGGTAATATTGGCTTAAAAGTTAATACTGCCCAAGCTCCTAAAACACCCGCAATAGGCTCTACAACAGCTGATAACTGTCCATACCAAAAGCTTTTAAACCTGCTCATTCCCTGTCTTCTCATTGGCATGGATACTGCTAGGCCTTCTGGGAAATTCTGAAGTCCAATTCCAATGGCCAAGGCTACAGCACCACCAATAGTTGCCCCATCGAAACCAGCTGCAACTCCACCAAATAAGACTCCTACTGCAAGACCCTCTGGAATATTATGTAATGTAATGGCCAACACTAACAGAGTAGTTTTATGCCATGGGGTTTTTACACCTTCTGCTTCCTTAAAATTAATATGGATATGTGGTAATACCTTATCCAACCCGAATAAGAAAAGTGCTCCCAGAAAAAAACCAAAAGCCGCCGGCATCACTTTTACAAATCCTTCTCCACTGCTCATTTCAATTGCGGGATTTAGCAAACTCCAAAAACTAGCTGCCACCATAACCCCTCCTGTAAACCCAAGCATCCCGTCAAATACTGCCCTATTCATTTTTTTAAAGAAAAACACTAAGGATGCCCCCAAGGCTGTTAAAATCCAGGTAAAAGTTGTAGCATATAACGCAGCCAAAATTGGGTTAATATTTTCTAAATATTCAACAACTTGATCTAACATATCTTTTCAATTAATATGGTTTATTATACTTTTTTGACTAATAAGTTTTGAGCGGTTTCTTCTGTAATCATTAACTCTTTTTTATCAATTTCAATATGAATAGATTTATCAAAGGGCTCTATACTCAAAACCTTAATGTTTTTACCGATTGCAATTTTCTTTTTGTCTAAATATCTTAAAAAATCATCCGAAGAGTCATGTACTCCAATCAATTCACTTTCATTATTTTCTTTCAACAATGATAGTTTAATTTTATTATGGTTTTTAATATTTCCCTCATCATCAGGAATAGGATCACCATGAGGATCAACCTTTGGAAATTCCAAAAAAGAATCTAACCTGTCAATCAACTTTTTTGATTTTATATGCTCCAATTCTTCCGCTAATTCATGGACTTCATCCCAAGAAAAATTCAATTTACTCACTAAAAAAGTTTCCCATAACCTATGTCTTCTAACAATTGAAATAGCTATTTTTCTACCTTTATTGGATAATTGAACTCCTTGATATTTTTTATAAACTACTAATTTTTTATCTGATAATTTTTTGATCATATCAGTAACTGAAGAAGCTTTTGTCTGTGTTTTTGTGGCTATCAAGTTGGTACTCACATCTGCTTGAGCAACAGTCTCTAAAGTGTAAATCGCCTTTAAATAATTTTCTTCAGATTGAGAAAACATATATTTGTTGTTTTCGGTAAATATAAATATTTTTTTAGACTTATCTAAAAAATATTATTGACAAATTAAATAGTATATTTGAATACTAATTTTTTAAATGATGCTGAGCAACCAAAAAGAAAAATTTAAACTACCTGAAACCGTAACTTATCTTAACGGAGCATATATGTCCCCTTTATTAAAAAGTGTTGAAAAAATAGGACACCAAGCAGTTTCGCAAAAATGTTTGCCATTTGAAATAACAGCTGATGACTTTTTTATCGGTTCAGAAAATTTAAAAAAAGCTTTTGCCCAATTTATTGAGGTAAATGACTATCAAAATACCGCTATAATCCCTTCTGTTTCTTATGGGGTTGCAACCATAGCAAATAATATTAAATTAAAGCGCGGCGATGAAATTATTGTTATTGAAGGGCAATTCCCAAGCAATGTATATGCCTGGCACAAACTGGCTGAAAAGAACAAAGCAAAGGTTATTGTTGTTGGGCCTCCACACGCATTTCTAAGGCGGGGTGAAATCTGGAATCAGAAAATTTTAGATACTATAACCAAGAAAACTGCTTTAGTGGCAATTAGTCCTACACACTGGGCTGATGGTACAATTTTCGACTTAAAAAAAATCCGTGAAAAGACTCGATTGAATAATGCATTATTAATCATAGATGGCGCCCAAAGTATAGGAGCTCTTCCGTTTTCCGTTAAAGAGATTCAACCAGATGCTCTGGTAACTGTTGGTTATAAGTGGCTGCTTGGACCATACGGCTTGGGAATGGCTTATTATTCTGATAGGTTTAATGATGGAGAACCAATTGAAAACAATTGGATCAACAGATATAATAGCCAAGATTTTGCACAATTAGTAAATTATCAAAATAATTACCAACCTAAGGCAGGGCGCTATAACATGGGAGAATGCAGCAATTTTAATTTAGTGCCAATGCTTACTAAAAGCATTCAACAAGTTTCTGAATGGGAGCCAATTAACATACAGGAATATTGTAAAGAAATTACGAAAAAAGGCATTGAGAAATTACGAAATATTGGATGTTTTTTGGAAGAAGACAAGTACCGGGCCAATCATTTATTTGGTATCTATTTACCAAAGCAGATAAAAATAGATAAACTAAAAGCAAAATTTCAAAAAAATAAAATCTACGTATCTTATCGTGGTGATGCTATTCGTGTATCACCCAATGTGTATAATACAGAAAGTGAATTTGAGAAGTTTGTGAATTGTTTTTAAATTAAAGAAACTTCAAAGTAATCCCATCTTTGGAATTCAAACTATTCAATTGTTGATGATTATTTAACATTCAACTTTTTAATAGCAATAATAAACTCATCTAAATCAACCTCGTTCATAACTAAATGAATAGCCTCATAATTTAACCTTTTAACATTCTGCTTTAGAAATCCTAAACCCATCGCTATTTTCTGTAGAAGGAAAACTTGGTTCTTACCAATTTCATTATCTGCCAAAATCATTTTAGTTAAGTTAAACAACCTCTCTATTCGATCATCATAACTTACGGGTGGTTCAATTGGATACTTATGATGATTTTTGAAAATGTCTTTATACTCCTCTTGGGTAATTCCCAAACCTTTAGCTAAATGAACTAATAATTTCTGTTCCCCTTTTTTAATAACATTATCCACTAAAGCTAACCTGACAATACTTGCAAAATGACTTTTGTTTTCTTTGTGCGTTCCGCTAGCGTATAAATCTGATATAGACATAATTTAATTATTTGATTAGTAAATATAATTAAACTTATTATTTTTTTAAATGATTTTAATAAATATATCTTTGCGAAAAACTAAAACAATTGAGCAAACAAACAATTGTTACTATATATGAACAATCATCCAAATTAAAACAGATTGTTCAACAATTACAAAAGGAAAAAACAAAGCTTCATTTGCAGCATTTGGCGGGATCCTCATTGTCTTTTGTCATTTCCAATTCATTTAAACTCCTAGAAAAACCTTATCTATTAATTTGTGAAGACAAGGAGGAAGCTGCATATTATTTAAATGATCTAGAACAAATATTAGGCAACAAAAATAAGTCCGCCAGTAGAGAAGATGTATTATTTTACCCAGGATCTTATCGCAGACCATATCAAATTGAAGAAACGGACAATGTAAATATTTTGTTACGTTCTGAAGTTTTGAACAGGATCAATTCTCGGAAAAAACCAGCGATCATTATAACTTACCCCGATGCTCTTTTTGAAAAAGTAGTTACGAAACGTGAATTGGAAAAAAGCACTTTGAAATTACACGTGGGTGAAAAAATCTCTCTCGATTTTGTAAATGAAATATTATTTGAATATCATTTCAATAGGGTTGACTTTGTTACTGAACCGGGCGAATTTGCAGTAAGAGGAGGTATTGTTGATGTTTTCTCATTTTCTAATGAAGAGCCATATCGGATTGAGTTTTTTGGGGATGAAGTGGATAGCATTAGAACTTTCGATATTGAAACCCAATTATCTATCGATAAGGAAAAGAAAATCAGCATTATGCCTAATGTTGAAAACAAACAATTACAAGAGAAACGAGAAAGTTTTTTAAAATACATCTCTAACAACACCATTGTGTTTGTTAAAAATAAAGCCGTTCTTTTTGAAAAATTAGACAAACTTTTTGAGAAGGCCAATACTGCTTTTAGCGAAATAAAGGAAGGGCTAAAATTGGCAGAACCTAAGGAGTTATTTTGCGATAGCCATATCATTAAAAAACAACTTGAAGATTATAGTCTTGTTCAAATAGGAAATTATGATCTTAGAGGTTTATCTTCCAATTCTCCTGAAGAGATCGAAAGTAAAACAACTATTTCTTTTAACACATCACCTCAACCCCCATTTAATAAGCAATTTGATCTACTGATCAAAAACCTTAATGAAAACACCAAGAAAGGAATTAAAAATTATCTTTTTTGTGCTAACGAAAAACAAGCGGAGCGCTTTCATGATATTTTTGAGGATGTTGACGAGAACGTAGAATACGAAACAATCGTTTTCCCTGTATATCAAGGATTTGTCGATCAAG
>UPTN01000362.1_pt1 | contig 24401 bp, 23 predicted proteins | sample 2160111 | NCBI WGS metagenome assembly UPTN01 (sample SAMN06265058, study PRJEB28932) | marine metagenome | isolation source: Columbia River Estuary | place: USA:Columbia River Estuary, USA | collected 2014-05-05
GCTTTGATCAAGATCAATTCAGCTGGAACGCAGGGCATTATCCTAACAGAGTTGTAGAGGAGATTGACCAATGTATGCACGCATTCTCGTACCTGTTGATTTGGACAATGCTGACAAGCTGACCAAAGCGCTGGACCTTGCAGGCAAGACAGCGAAAGACGCTGGCGCAGAAGTTGTTTTTGTCGACGTTGTGGACGCAGCTCCAACAATGTCTGCGCAGACAGAAGGACAGCAAATGGCTGAGCGCCTGAAAGAATTTTCCGCAAAGCAAGCCAAAGCTCACGGTATTCAAACGGCATTTCAGGTGGCACTACGTAGCGATCTGCATTTGAATGTCGGGTCGGACATCATCAAGGCCGCCGAAGAGAACGGCTGCGACCTGATCGTAATGGCAAGTCATATGCCGGGCTTTAAGGACCACATTTTGTCGTCCAATGCGGGCTACGTCGCCGCCCATGCTCCTATTACGGTCTATGTTGTTCGCTAACACCAACGCCTTTTTCTTGTTCCATTCACGCGGTTCTCGGAAGCCATGTTGCTTGTTCTCAATGGTGATCTAGAACCTTGGCCTTGTGCGCGGCGCATAAGAAACATCCATATTCACCCACCAGATTGTACAAATGACGCACAGATACCGTCAGCAAAAAACACTTCAAAATCGAGGAAATCCAAAATGACTTCATCACATATGGCAGAGATGTTGCGGCTATCACAAAGCAGAGCAGAGGCTTACATACACATCGCCAAATCGATGGTAATGAACGACTTTGGTCCAGCAACCGAACACACCCACACAGAAATCACGATAGGCCTCGCGGCGGCGATGATGCAGCACGAAAGCGCACAGATAATAGCGGACGCAATTCGCGCATCTGATCATTAGGATTAGGACCTGTCACTTCGCGACCTGCCGAGGTGTCATCAACGAACACGCCAGCTGGTATACCAAAAAAAGGAGCGTTCTTTCCCGATTGGCTGTGGCAGTATCAATCAGGAACGAAGGCAAAGGAGAAAGCGGATGTTTCTGGATACGATCGGACGGGTTCAATCGCCACGCATCATACGCATTGGTGGTGGTGTCGCGCGCGAAACAGCCGAGGTCTTGGCGCAACTTGGCCTATCACGCCCTTTGATTGTCACAGATACGAACCTCGTCGCGCTTGGGCATGTCGCGACGGTCACCGATGTCCTGGCTGGCGCCGGAATTTCATGGCGGGTCTTTGACCAAGTCGTTGAGGATCCTACCGATAGTTGCGTTGATGCGGGTCTAGCTGCGCTGCGCAGTGGCGATTTCGACTGCATCATCGGTCTTGGCGGTGGTAGCCCGATGGACGCTGCCAAAGCGATCAGCTTCATGAGCGTCAACCCCGGTCACGTCCGCGATTATAAGGCACCACGCCAAATTGATCGCTGCGGGCCACCTGTGATCCTCATCCCCACGACTGGCGGCACAGGATCAGAACTCACGCGCTGGTGCGTAATCACAGACACCGCACAACCCGAGAAATACAACCTTTCAGGGTTAGCCTGCGTTGCGACGGCAGCGTTAATTGACTGGACGTTCACAACCACCAAACCATATCGCATTACGGCAGATACGGCTGTTGATAGCATGACCCACGCAATCGAAGCCTACGTGAGCCGCAAAGCCTTTGCTTACACTGATGCTTTTGCGCTTGCCGCGATGTCCGCAATTGCCAAACACGTCCGTACCGCTTGCAACGTGCCTGATGACGCCGAAGCCCGCGCAGCACTTATGCTTGCCGCGTCCCAAGCTGGTATGGCCTTTTCCAATGCGTCCGTCGCTTTGGTGCATGGTATGAGCCGCCCGATCGGTGCGCATTTCCATGTCGCGCATGGCCTGTCGAATGCGATGCTTTTGCCTGCGGTTACAGAATTTTCAATTGGGGCGGCGCCCGTGCGCTATGCGACATGCGCGCGCGTTATGGGATGGGCTGACGACACCGATGTTGACACATTGGCCTGTGAGAAACTTGTTCAGCAGTTGAAAATACTGAACGCCGATTTGAAAGTACCCCGTGTCGCTGAACTGGGCCATACAGCGACGCAAGAGAAGCTCGAACTCATGGCGTCACAGGCACTCGCCTCGGGTTCCCCGCAAAATAATCCGCGCATACCTACGACAGAAGACATTGTGGGGCTTTACCAACAGGTCTGGTAGGTATCCGATTTCAGGGACTTGTCTGCAAATACGGATACGGCCAGCAACTATTTTTCGCACGTCAGTTTTACGTGGACACCGGTTGTCATTCGGCAACCTGAAATCATTCGAAATTGATCCATCTGCCGAAGTCGCGGATTGACACCGTCTCACTGCAGATATCCTACTTCATCAAGTCTGGGAAAGGGTGCAGCATGCCGGATATCGACATCATAGTGGTTGGCGCCGGAATCGTGGGGACAAGCACGGCACTTTGGCTGCAACTGCGCGGTCACAAAGTCCTGGTGATTGATCCGAACCCGCCAGGGTCAGGCACCAGTTCCGGCAACGCGTGTACGATTGCGACCTACGCATGCATGCCAGTAAACAGCCCGTCTGTGCTGACTGGTCTCTTCGGTTTGATGACGAACTCCAACAGTCCGCTCTCGATCTCTTACGCACATGCATTGCGAAACCCCCGCTGGATGTTGTCATTTCTTGCCAACTGCCGCGCGGCACGAAGCCGCGAAATCACTGAACGGTTGGCCTCAATCCTGTCGCATGCTGATGCTGGCCTGAACCCATTGATAGCTGAAGCGGGGGCAGAAGATCTGGTTGTAAATCGTGGCCAGATCACGGTTTGGTCGACGACCAAAGGGGCTACTGCCGATTTGCCGTCTCTTGCGCTGCGCAAAAGCTTTGGCATTCCTTTCACCGAATTGACAGGTGAAGAAGTACGCGAAATGGAACCGGGCCTGACACTTCCTATTGAAAAGGGCGTGCATTACCCCGACGCTCGCCACATTCGCGACCCCGAAGAACTGGTCAGACGGTTTCATGCCAGGTTCACCGCCCTTGGTGGTCAAACATTGGTCGCGCGCGTCGATGCCACCAGCGCCGACACAGACGGCGTCAAAGTAACTGCAGGCGACACTGTGATCCGCGCAAACAGGGTCGTCATTGCTGCGGGCGCGTTTTCGAGACAAATCAAAGGATCGGGTGCAGAAAAGCTGCCGCTTGGCGTCGAGCGCGGCTACCACGTTCTTTATGCGGGGGAAGCACACCGCATCACTCGGCCAGTCGGATGGGCCGAAGGTGGATTTTATGCTGTGCCGATGGCCAAGGGTCTTCGTTTGGCAGGCACGGTCGAGATTGCAGCCCTTGATGCGCCCAAGAACAAAGGGCGCATAGATCATATTGCGCGACGCGGTGCCGAAATGTTCGCGGGTCTGCCTGCGCCAACAAGCGATTGGTTGGGATTTCGACCATCTATGCCAGATGCTTTGCCTGTGATTGGGCCCAGCGCTGTTTCAGACCGGATTATTCACGCTTTCGGACACCAGCACCTTGGCTTGACGCTTGGCGGAATTACAGGCCGGGTCGTTGCGGATATCGTGGAAGGACGCCAGCCAAACCTCGACATAGGTGCTTTTCACCCACAGCGGCGCTTTACCGCAAGCTAATGCCGCATTCATTAGGGCGCCAGTGGTCGACACGCTTGGCGAATTTGAAGTCGTTCACAATCAAGATCGCAACAATGTCCCGGGGCCATTTGTCGACAGTGGTGCTGATGATACCTGCGCCATGTGCCAGCCCAAAGCTTGGTTGCTGCTGACAACAGGTATGCCAAGTCGGGCTTCCAGATCATCTATGATGTCCAAGGTGCGCAAGTTTGTGCAGGACAAAAACACCGCTTCAGCACCGGATGTCTGACCGACTTTCAATGCGGCGTCGAAAATGGACTGAGGGTCTATTCGTGCGACGTTTGCCTCGACTTCTTCGCCAAAAGAGACCGTCGCAGGGACAGTCATCCCGGCTGTAAGAAAGGCATTGCGGATGGGGGTCGCGACTGTTGCAATATAGGGTGAAACGATTGCCACGGACCTGACGTCAAGTGCTGCGAAAGCTGCAATAGATGCAGTCAGAGGGTTAGTCACGCTGCGCGTTCGCGCACTGTTTGACACCAGTTGTTCGACCTTTTCCGCACCGATTAGCGTTGTCCCAGACGTGCAGGCATACCCGATTGCATCAAACTGGGCAGCAGGTGGAAAAAGTGATGCGGCATGCGGCAAGTCAACGGCCATTTGCGCAATCGTGTCAGGTGTCAAATTTGCCCCCGACGGAATTCGGCTCACATAGAGCGCCACTTCGGGAGAGGAAAAAAGCCTTCGGAAATCTTGTTCGATTGTCTCATCGACTTGTAGAACGATCAGCCCAAGTGTGGCGGCACTGCCGATTGGTCCGGTCAATGTGTAGGGTTGCTTTTCCATCAATCTATCTGCGGCAACTGTGCTGGTGCGCGCGATGATAATAGCGCGGGACCATCGGCACGCAGAACGATGTTTTCTTCATGCACAATGAATCGCCCTGGCGCGACCTCAACGCCCGGTTCTAACGTCAACACCATGCCTTCTCGCAACTCAGTCGTATCCTTCGCGGTCAACGAAGGCCATTCCGTCAAGGTAATCCCAAGCCCGTGACCCATCCGCCCGCCGCCCGGAACCGCCCCTGCATCCTGCAGGCCGCGTTTCAAAATATCGTAAAGCTCACAAGCTTTCATCCCGGGCCGCAGCGTGGCCAAAGCTACATCTGTGGCAGCGTAAAGGGCATCATGTGCGCGGCGCACTGCATCGCTCGGCGGTCCGATTGCATAGTTGCGGTCGAAGTCGCAAAAGTAGCCGTCGCGCACTGCACCGGTGTCCAGCATCAGAACATCCCCAACAGCAAGCGGCTTGTCCGTAGCAGGAGAAATCACATCACCGTATCCACCTTGCCCCGCAGCACCTGCAACATAGCTGACCCAATCTGCACCCTCGGCAAGCAAGGCGATCTGGAAATCGCGAAAGACCTGATCGAGCGGGCGTCCGATCTGCGCAAATTCAGGCACACGCGCAAAAACCCGATCTGCAATGCCACAAGTCGCTTTAATTTTGGCAATCTCTGCCTCGGATTTTATTTCGCGCACGCGCTGCACAACAGCAGTCGCATCAATGATCCGGCGTGGCGCGATCAAGGCGGTGACACGCGCAAAATCAGCCATTGGCATGCGCACATGCGTTTCTAGCCCCATCGGCGTTCCAATTGCGCCGCCCGACGGGACATGCTGCAGAATGGTTTCGGCAAGCAAGCTTACCCCGTCATCAACAGGATCCGGTGCATCCCAAGTCCGAATATCCTTCAACCAGCCTCGGCCCATCAATTCCGCACCAATCGAGGGAATGACTGCAACAGGTTCACCATTGATCGGAACCACAACGAACCATGGCCGTGCAGGGCTTTCCCAGAATCGCGTCAAAAAACCTGTGACGTAAAAGATATCAGCAGGTGTGCTGAGCAATAATGCGTCCATTGCCTGTGCCTGCATTGCAGATTGAAGCCGTGCCACCCGCCCTTGATATTCTGCCGTCGGGAAAATGGGCTTGGCTTCAGGCATCCTCTGCGCCCTCACTTAGGATGACCATGACACGCGCGTCTGCGTCCATGTCTGCCAAACCTGCCAATGCAGCCGCAACACCTGCGCCACCCGACGGGGTCGTCGTCAAACCGTGTTCCGCGAGAACAGCCACGGCGTGTGCCGCTTGATCCTCTGTGATAGTAACAAACAGATCAGCGTCGCGTGCCAATCCCGCCAATGCAATCATGGAAGGCGTCTTGCAATCCAATCGCCCCATTGCAGAAACCGGACCAGTTGTTGTGACAACGCCATGCGCGCGAATACTTTCGATCAATGCAGGGGCCGCATCAGGTTCGACAACTATGATCTTGGGCGCGTCACCCCACACGGCGCGGGCATAGGCAGCGACAGATACCGCCAACCCACCAACGCCGGCTTGCAAGAAAATATGGGTGGGCGGTGCATCAATCTGATCAGCAGCCTCCGCAGCCAACTGCAAATATCCCTCCATCACGCGGGACGGCAATTTGGTATAGCCCGGCCAGGAACTGTCGGACAAAAGCGTCCCAAGACCCGCGTCGGCACCCGCCTGTGCAGCAACCATGCTGTCTTCATATGTGGCACCTGCCCTGACCACTTCGGCCCCGATCCCGCGCAACCGATTGGCAAATGCCTCTGGTACAGACTGCGCAAGATAGATGACCGCCTTGGCGCCAAAAAGCCGCGCACCCGCGGCGACAGACAATCCATGATTACCAGCACTCGCCGCGATGTAGGTTTGACCGACCAATGCTTGGGGCCAGTTGTCGTTCTGAACGCGATCCGCCGCCTCGCGAGCGATAGCATAGGCTGCACCAAGCGCCTTGAAGCTGCCCAACCCCATTCGTCCGCTTTCGTCTTTGACATGGAGGCGGGCGACACCCATTTGCTTTGCCAGATCAGGCAAATCCAGAAGTTGCGTTGGCGCGTGTGCAGGGCACTTTGCAAGCAAGGCCGCGACTGCCGACACCTCGTTTTGCGGCATTTCCGGTGCGCCCGAAAGGCCCGTTCCACGCAATGGATTTTCAAGGATGCTTTGCATAGTCGGACTCTCTTTTGTTCAGCGCTGTTTCATGGTTCTGGTCAAAAAAGACTGGCGCAGTTCGCAGGCTGAGTCGAGCCAGCACAAGAAAAACAAACCATTGTCGATCTTGCACTGTGCCAAAATGCCAGATGCAGAAATTTGACTTGCTAGCGCAACAGAATCTCAGCAATCTACATTTCAGTGGTTGGGCGATGGCGTCGCCCCTGCAGTTCCTGCGCCACTTATGAACCATCCTGAACGCCGGGATCTTGCGTTACCGTTGCTGCGGTGGGGAAGATTCATATCCCTGCTTGGCATCGGTCTGCCGAGTGAAGGAATATTTGAATGGACCGTCCACAACACTACCGTTTTCATCAGGGGGACAAAGTCCTTCCTTTTTCGAGTGCCGAATATGATGCGCGCCTAGCAAAACTGCGCACGATCATGGCGGCCGAAGGGGTCGACGCCTGCGTCTTCACCTCGATGCATAACATCGCCTATTATTCTGGCTTTCTATATTGTTCCTTCGGGCGACCCTACGCGCTTGTTGTCACCCCGACCGATAGCGTGACGATGAGTGCGGGGATTGACGCCGCACAGCCATGGCGGCGCAGCCATGGTGACAACATCACCTATACAGATTGGCAGCGTAACAATTACTGGCGCGCAATCGTGTCGGTCACTGGCAAAGGCAAAGTGATCGGCTACGAAGGTGATCACCTGAACCTTGCGCAAAATGCTTTGCTGCTTGAGTTCCTGCAGCCCGCACTGACAAAAGACATCGCACCCGCAACGATGCTGCAGCGTATGCACAAATCTGACGCAGAAATCGCATTGATCAGGGCTGGCGCGCAAGTCGCTGACGTTGGTGGCTATGCAATCAAAGACGTCATCAAGGTTGGCACACGCGAAATCGACGTCGCGATGGCAGGCCGTGATGCGATGGAACTGGAAATTGCCAAACGTTTCCCTGATGCCGAATATCGCGATACATGGGTCTGGTTTCAGTCCGGTATAAACACTGACGGCGCACACAACCCTGTCACATCGCGCAAACTGGAACACGGCGATATTCTCAGCCTCAATACTTTTCCGATGATTTCCGGTTACTACACCGCGTTAGAACGTACGCTGTTCGTCCAAGACGTAGATGCCGCCAGCCGCAAGATTTGGGAAGCCAATGTCGCGGCCCATGAATATGGCATGAGCTTGCTTGTGCCCGGTGCCAGCTGCGCAGATGTCACTCGCAAGATAAACACGTTCTTTGCTGACCGCGATCTACTGCAATATCGCACATTTGGATACGGTCATTCATTCGGAGTATTGTCACATTATTATGGCCGCGAAGCCGGACTTGAGTTGCGTGAAGATATCGACACGGTCCTGGAACCAGGAATGGTTATTTCGATGGAACCGATGCTGACGATTCCCAACGGGGTGCCCGGCGCAGGCGGTTACCGTGAACATGACATTCTGGTCATTACCGAAAGCGGAAATGAGAACATCACAGGCTACCCATATGGCCCGGATTTTAACGTTGCAGGCTAATTGTGCCTAAAAAATAGGCAGTAAATGAAAAATAAGCACGCACGTATCGTGCTTATTTTTCACAACAATAACATGACATTACGGTATTAGTTCGCACCAAGACCCCACCGTTTGCATATAGAAATCTGTTGTGTTCTTTGTAGCCTAGTAACAGAGTTGGCCATTGTCAGCCGTCAGACGGCGCTGACGGTCAAAATGCAAAGTACAAAGAGGGACCCGTTCTTTATGGTAGATACTCAATCGGCTTTTGTGGCTTTTGAAAGAGTCCAAAAAAGTTACGACGGTGAGAACCTGGTCGTGAAAGACCTGAACCTTTCCATGCCAAAAGGCGAGTTCCTGACAATGCTTGGACCGTCGGGTTCCGGCAAGACAACTTGCCTGATGATGCTGGCGGGTTTCGAAACAGCAACCCACGGCGAAATCACGTTGAACGGTGTATCCATCAACAACATTCCGCCGCACAAACGCGGCATCGGCATGGTGTTCCAGAACTATGCACTGTTCCCGCACATGAGTGTCGCCGAGAACCTGTCGTTCCCGCTTGAAGTGCGCAAAATGGGCAAGTCCGAGCGCGAAGAAAAAGTGAAGCGCGCGCTGGATATGGTGCAGATGGGCAGTTTTGCAGGACGCAGACCATCCCAGCTTTCTGGTGGACAACAACAGCGGATCGCACTTGCGCGGGCCTTGGTGTTTGAACCTGAACTGGTTTTGATGGACGAACCGCTTGGCGCACTCGACAAACAACTGCGCGAAACGTTGCAGTTCGAAATTACCAAACTGGCGCATGAACTGGGCATTACCACCGTCTATGTGACGCACGACCAGACAGAGGCTTTGACCATGTCGGACCGCGTCGCGGTTTTTGATGATGGTCGCATTCAGCAATTGGCCCCACCAGACGAGCTTTATGAAAAGCCGCAGAACAGTTTCGTTGCGCAGTTCATCGGCGAGAACAACACGCTTGAGGGTGTGGTTCAGGAAATCAAAGGCGATACCTGTATTGTCCGCCTTGATAGCGGAGATATCATCGACGCCGTGCCGGTCAACGTCTCAAAAGTGGGCGAGCGGACCAAAGTATCAATTCGCCCAGAGCGCGTTGAAATCAATTCCGGTCGTCTGAGCAAGGATGCCCACACTCTGAAGGCAGAAGTACTGGAATTCATCTACATGGGTGACATTTTCAGAACGCGTCTGCGGGTCGCTGGTACAGATGACTTCGTAATCAAAACACGCAACGCGCCCGACCAGATTCGATTAGCGCCAGGCGAGACCATCGAGATTGGTTGGATGGCGCAGGACTGCAGAGCGCTCGACGCTTAGACAGAATAAGGCACACAGGCGACCCGGACCTTTGTGCCCTCTAAAAAATATCCGGGTTACTCATCGGGAGAATGAAATGAAAACAACAATGAAACTTTTGGCCACATCTTGCCTGACACTGACAGCTACGCTGGCAGGTGCAGACGGGCATATGTCCAATGAAATGACAATCGTAAGCTGGGGCGGTGCGTACTCTGCTTCGCAGCAAAACGCCTATCACCTGCCGTATATCGAAAAGACGGGCATCAGCATCATCAACGACGAAAGCTCATCCGAAGCTGTCGCCAAGATGCGTGCGATGAACGAAGCAGGCAACATCACCTGGGATCTGGTTGACGTTGAAGCCGCAGACGCCATTCGTCTTTGCGACGAAGGTCTGGCCATGGAAATCGATGCCGACGAAGCTTTGGCACCCGCGCCAGACGGCACATCCGCATCCGACGACTTCGGCGGTGCGCTTGTTTCTGATTGCTTTATCCCACAAATCGTCTTCTCGACGACTTTCGGCTACCGCACAGACATGGTTCCTGCGGGCGTCGCACCACCAACAGGTGCATGTGACGTATTTGATCTGGAAACATACCCAGGCAAGCGCGCTTTGAACCGCAACCCGATTGCGAACATGGAGTGGGCGTTGATTTGTGATGGCGTCGCATACGACGACGTTTATGATCTGCTTGAGACTGACGAAGGTCAGGCACAGGCGTTTGCAAAGCTCGACACTATCAAGGATCAAACGATCTGGTGGACAGCTGGCGCAGAAACACCACAGCTGCTTGCCGACGGCGAAATCTTCATGGGTTCGACCTACAACGGTCGTCTGTTCAGCTTGATCGCAGAACAAGGTCAGCCAGTTGGCATGGCATGGGACTGGCAGATGTTTGACTTGGATGGTTGGGTAATTCCAGCTGGCCTGTCCGATGATCGCCTCGCTCGTGTGATGGACTACGTCTACTTTGCAACAGACACACAGCGTCTGGCAGATCAGGCGAAGTACATCAGCTACGGCCCGACACGTGCATCTTCTGCACCACTTGTTGGCGTCCACGCAGAGCTGGGTATTCCAATGGCAGAGCACATGCCAACAGATCCAGCCAACGCGGAAAACACCTTCTACAACAACTACTTGTGGTGGGCTGACTACCGCGATGATCTGGACGCTAAGTTCCAGGCATGGCTGGCACAATAAGATATGATTTCGGGGCGTGGCCATGTGCTGCGCCCCGAATTCCACCAACCTTGAATGACAGTGGCGGGACTTAAAATATGACACAGATGTTGGCTGCAGACGGACGACCGCTCAAGGCGTCGCTGAACCGTGCTTTGCGCCGCCAAAAGCTGCGTGCGTTGGCACTAATCGCCCCCCTGCTTTTGTTTATCTTGCTGTCTTTCGTCATGCCTATTTTCGACATGCTCTTTCGTTCGGTCGAAAACCAGATCGTTAGTGAAACGATGCCGCGCACGGTTGTCGCCCTGCAGGACTGGGATGAGGAAAGCGGTGCTACCCCTCCGGAATCCGTGTTCGCAGCAGCTTATACTGATCTGGTGCTGGCGTCCGAATACAAAACCCATACGCGCCTCGGCAGCCGTCTAAATTATGAAATGACGGGGATTTCTTCGCTTTTCCGTAAATCCGGACGTGGCGTTGGCCGTTTTGAAACTGATAGCTACACAGAGGCGTTCCAAGACGCCGACCCTGCCTATGCCGACCCTGCACAATGGGCCGCATGGATGTCCGACACCGCAATCCGTGCAACGCTGCCAGCGACTGCGGAAACATATGATGCTTGGGCGCAGATGCTGATCGCGGTCGAAAATGATGTTCCCTCCGAAGAAGAACCGTGGGATTTCGTTTACACGGCGCTTTATCTAGAGGCGATGAACGGTGCGTCACTGCCAATTGCCGTGGACCTTGGAGCAATTGAACCGGTTTCTATCCAAGCCCAATTCGAAGAGATTGACGACGAGTGGCTGGATCCGGCGGTCTGGCAAACGATCAAAGCCTTCGCGCCTGAATATACTGACGGCTACTTTCTAAACTCTGTTGACCTGCTCAGAGGCGCTGAGGGCATTGAGGCACGTCCAGAGAACGAACAGATCTATATTACCCTCTTTATTCGCACCATGATCATGTCGCTTTCCATCATGGGGATGTGTGTGCTGCTGGGTTATCCGATTGCATGGCTGCTTGCTAATTTGCCGGACCGGACCGCAAACCTGTTAATGATCCTTGTGTTGCTGCCGTTCTGGACATCTCTTCTGGTGCGGACCTCTGCTTGGAAGGTTCTTTTGCAACAACAGGGCGTCATCAATGACTTGTTGGTCTGGATCGGACTCATATCCGACGACGGGCGGTTACAGATGATCAACAACCAAACCGGCACGATTATCGCTATGACGCATATCCTGCTGCCGTTCATGATCCTGCCGCTTTACTCTGTCATGAAAACAATCCCGATCTCGTATCTGCGCGCTGCCAAATCGCTTGGCGCGACAAACTGGACTGCATTCTGGCGGGTCTATTTCCCGCAATCGGTGCCAGGGATCGGTGCGGGTTGTATTCTCGTGTTCATTCTTTCGATTGGTTACTACATCACGCCAGAACTGGTTGGTGGAACCAAGGGTGTCTTTATCTCGAACCGGATCGCCTACCACATTTCCAGCTCTTTGAACTGGGGCCTTGCGGCTGCTTTGGGTACAATCCTGCTGGTTGTCGTGCTGTTGCTTTACTGGGTGTATGACAGAATTGTCGGCATCGATAACGTGAAACTGGGAGGCTAAGATATGTCTGGATTGCCACTATATGCAACAACCGGCCAACGCGTCTGGTACTACAGTTTCCGCGTTATTTGCGGGTTGATCTTCTTCTTCCTGATTGCCCCGATTGTTGTCATTATTCCGCTGTCTTTCAACGCTCAGGACTTCTTTACGTTCACCCCAGAGATGCTTGCGCTTGATCCGGCTGGGTTTTCAACCAAGCACTACGAGGATTTCTTTAGCAGCACGGACTGGCAACTGGCCCTTAGCAACTCTTTGAAGATCGCGCCCGTTGCAACATTGCTGTCAGTAAGCTTGGGTACCTTGGCTGCCATCGGCCTGTCGCAAAGCCACGTTCCGTTCCGCCGCGCAATCATGGCTATCCTGATTTCGCCAATGATTGTTCCGCTGATCATCTCGGCGACGGGCATGTATTTCTTCTATTCCAACCCATACATTCCTGTCCCCTTCTACGGAAAAATCGAACTTCCGTTTACGTTGACCGGAACTTATTGGGGTGTCGTTTTGGCCCATGCCGCATTGGGTATCCCGTTCGTCATCATTACCGTGACGGCGACGCTAGTGGGCTTTGACCAGTCTTTGACGCGCGCTGCGGCCAATATGGGTGCCGGTCCGGTCACGACATTCTTTCGGGTGCAGATGCCATTGATCCTGCCGGGCGTTGTGTCGGGCGGTTTGTTTGCTTTCATTACTTCATTTGACGAAGTGGTTGTGGTGCTGTTTGTCGGTTCTGCCGGCCAAAAGACGCTGCCATGGCAGATGTTTACAGGCCTTCGCGAGCAGATCAGCCCAACAATTCTGGCGGTGGCAACGATCCTGATCGCTGTTTCAATCCTGCTTTTGTTTGTGGTCGAAGTTCTGCGTCGCCGGTCAGAGCGTTTGCGCGGCATGTCCCCCGTCTAAGACACCCGAGAACCTGAACCGATTTCCGTCTGTAATACCAATACCGCCTCCTGCGTTAAGCTAGGGGCGGTATTTGACAAAGTTCAGTTAGAGCTTCCTGCAAGCACATCGATAAGTTCCAACACCAATCGTGTTTCGTCATCTACACGCAAGAAATTGTCACCGATCCGGTAATAGCTTTCGCCATTGGGTAGCCGTGGCAGATCATAGCGCCTGCGGTAATCATCTTCCCAATACCCGTCTTCGTCATACCTGTCGCCGATACGGTAGCTTTTCCCCACCTGACCCGGGGGAACACAACTTGGGTTCTTCTTTGCCAAACCAGGTGGACAATGCCCCGTAGCTGGTTGCGCGTAGGCCATGGATTGTCCAATCGGTGAAAGTGCCAACAAGGCTACTGTCACAAGTTGAATGCGTTTCATTGGATGTTCCCAAAGTTAAGGTTTCAATCTGGATAGGACCATGCGGACTAGCTGCGCGCTATTCAATATCAGCGCATTTGCGACGCCCGAAAACAAACCGTTCTAGGCCTTGCTGTCGCTCACAATGCGGCCTTCTTCCATTGTGATGATCCGGTCGGCCATCTCAAGAATGCGATTATCATGCGTCACCATCACTGTTGTGGTTTGGCGCGTTTTCCCGAGCGCCTTAAGCATCGCGACAACATTCATTCCAGAGTCCTTGTCGAGTGCAGCAGTTGGTTCATCGGCAAAGATCACCTCTGGATTTGAAACCAACGCCCGCGCGACAGCGACGCGTTGTTTTTGGCCACCAGACAAATTCCCCGGCAAATAGTCCCTCCGGTCAGCCAGTCCAACAATATCCAGCATATGACGCGTTGCAGCCAGTTGGACCGCCGGTTTTCCCCGTCCATGAACCTGCAATCCCATTTGCACATTCTGCGTAGCGGTCAGGCTTTCGTGCAGGTTGTGAGCTTGAAAGATAAACCCCAAGCGTCGCCGAAGCAGCATCAGTTGCGCATCCAATGCGCCATTCAACTCGTGCCCCAGCAAATTGACGCTTCCTTCCTGCACATGGCGCAGGCACCCCATCAAAGTCAAAAGCGTCGTTTTTCCCGACCCCGACGGCCCCATCAAGATCGTCAGACTGCCACGCATGACGTTCAAATTGACGTCCCAAATCGCCTGCTTTCTGGCTTCACCTTCGCCGAAGAAATGGTTCAACCCCATGACACTGATTGCATTGTTTTCGCTCATTAGAACAAATCCGCAGGATCAGCGTTCGCGAGGCGTCGCGTCGCGATAGCACCTGAAATCGTGCATGCCGTCAGAGTGCCCAACAAAACAAGGATTGCACGACTTGCATCCATGGCAACAGGCAAATTTGTGACGTGGCTTAGCCCCGCATAAAGGCCTAGCGACACAATGAACCCCGGTATAAAACCGAACACCGCCAACACGATCGCTTCTTCAAAGACAATCCCCAGGAAAAACGGTTGACCGTAGCCCATCGCCTTGAAAGTCGCGTATTCGCGAAGGTGATCAGCCACATCCGTTGAAAGCACCTGATAGACGATCACAATACCAACAATAATGCCGATCAGAACGCCAAACCCAAAGATGATCCCCGTAGGACGTTCCGTTGACATGAACGCCAGATCAGCGCTGGCTGACGCCTGAAAAGTTTGCACCTTTACGCTTTCTGGCGGCAAAGCAGCTTCGAGGCGTTTCAGGACCCGATCAACTGATACATTGTCGTCAACGGTGATCAAAATATGGCTTGGCGCACCGCTCGTGCGTTGGGGGAAGAACCGAAGAAATGTCTGGTCCGACAAGACGATTGTGCCATCCGCAAGAAAACCGCCGCCGACCTCAAGCGTGCCGATAGCCGTCATTGTCTGGCCGTTCACTTCGAAAGAAAATGGTTTGCCTGCCTCAAGATCATCGAACGCTGTCGCAGGCACGCCGCGCGTTTGAATATCAAGCAAGGCCGTGTTTTCAGTTTCCAACCGCCCCAAAGACGCGGCTATCACGGTTGACGCAAATTCAGGTTGCGACGTATCCATGCCAAACGCCAGCAACGAAACCGACGTGCCGTCCGTCATGCTAAACGGTAAGTTCCCGACATAAAGCGGGGCTGCTGACGCTACACCCGGTACGCCCAACGCCTGAAACATGCGGGTCCGTGCGATATTACCGCTGTCAGTCAACGTATTCCCGTCTTCGGATGAAATCACGATATCGGCCTGCAACATCGTGTAGGGCGCAACAGTGGACCCATTCAGCGCGCCCAAAATGCCAAGCTGCATAAACACCAGTAGGTTCGCAAATGCGACGCCCGATACGGCAGCGAGAAGCCGTCCTTTGTTATGAGAAAGCTGGAGCCATCCAATAGGCAGACGCCCGAACAGATAAGTCAGCAGCCTGTTCATTCCACGCGACCGGCGTCAATCCGGACAACCGCTTCGAGGTTCGTAAAACGACGCGCCTGTTCTGAAGACGGTGCATCAAGTGCGATAATCACGTCGACCACCCGCGCGTCGGTATTCGCGGCGGGATCACTTGATGTGATTGACTGACGCCCAATCTCTAGTCCGATCGCGGACACTGTTCCAGTCAACGTAGTAGCCAAAGCTTCGGCAGTAACTGTGACAGGATCGCCAATTGAGACGCGGCCAATCATGGTTTGATAGACTTCTGCCTCTACCGTCATATTTGTGGTGTCACCAAGGTCGATCATGCCCGAAACCGCCGGACGCTCTCCGACACGGGCATTGATATCAAGAACCATCCCGTCCTCTGGCGCACGCACATAAGCGCGCTCCAAGTCCTGCTCTGCACGCGCAAGGTCTGCCCGCGCCGCTTCTAGATTGGCTTGGGCTACGGCGATATCCGCTTGAACCGTTTCCGATCCGGTTTCAAAACGTGACAACGTCGCCAGATTGCGTTCGACATCACGGCCAGATTCATTTGCGCGAGCAACGACCTGATCAAAATCGGCACGTGTCGCGACGCCGCGCTCGAACAGCGATGTCGTCCTTTCCAACTCGGATTGTGCGGCCGCGGCTGTTGCCTCTGCACGCTCAAGCGCTGCGCGGGCTTCGTCGCGGCTTGCAGTGATCGAGGCCTGTGTTTGCAGCAATACCGCCTCCCGGACGCTGATATTAGCTTGGGCGGATGCAATGCTGCTTTGCAACTGCGCAAGGTTATCAAGAACAGCCAATACATCACCGGCGCTGACTTGCTCGCCCTCGCGCACGCGAATTTCCGCAATGCGTGCATCGCCTGCACCAGAAGGTGTCGCAACCTTGATGACATCGCCCCGTGGAATTATCCGCCCCAAAGCCACCACGTCACCTTCACTGACAACGGCGATTTCTTCCTGCGATGTGACTTTCTGAAAGGCCACCGCAATGGGAGTTTCAGTCCCTGCCCCCGGCTCTAGGCCTGTGACATTGAAAAAGACACGCAGGCCCGGCGGCTGAAAATACATGCCGATCACAGCACCGGTGAAAAGTGTCAGCATGAAAAGCGGTATCAGAAACAGCCTAGATCGACCGACGATAGTTGATGATGCAACCTGATTGGTTTTTTCCAAACCATTGTCTGCGAGTGGCAATGGCGGTGTTTCGTTCGGTGTCACGATGCGTATCTAATTCCCCAAAGTAAGACTGCGATGAACCGGCGATCTGAGGCGCGGCGCAGGCAGAAACAAGTGGCAAAGCTTGCCTCGGAGCCATGACTTTGCGCCTTTTTCGCCTCTCGGGCAAGCGCTTCACGTATGCTGCTGGCGCGATCAGGAACGGGGATACCCATGATCGTTCATGTGTGCGTGTTGCATAGGCCTGTGCCGTGACCTAACACTTACTGATCCGATTGAGGCTCTTTAAATGCTCACAACCTTTTTGGCCATCGCGCCGGTTTTTGCCCTGATCTTGATGGGCTACGGCTTGCGGCGCGGCGGTATACCTTCCACCGAGTTCTGGAACCTCAATGACCGACTGGTCTATTGGGTTTTGATGCCAGCGTTGTTCTTCGCAAAAATCTCTGCCGCTGATTTAAGCGGCGGCTTGGGGGACTACGCGGTTCTGCTTTATGCAGGGTTTTTTACTGCGATCTTTTGCGGGTGGTTGTTCGGTCGCGGAATTGCGGCACCACAAGCAAGTTCGCTTTTGCAAGGCAGTGCGCGGTTCAATACCTTCATCGGCCTTGCCATTGCAGAGGCTGTCTTCGGGACAGCAGGATTGCAGATCGCGGTCCTTGGCTCTGCTTTATTAGTACCTGTGGTGAACGTTACAGTCGTCACGCTGATGACGCGGCAACTTGGGGGTGGTGGCAAATCCATCTTGCTTGGTTTGGTGAAGAACCCGTTGATCCTGAGCATCTGTGCTGGGGTGTTGTTCAACCTTGCAGGACTGAACGAAGTGCCAGTGCTGCATGAGATGGCCCGCATTCTGGGCGCTGCGGCACTGCCAATCATGTTGCTTTGCGTCGGGGCAAATCTAAAGCTGCGCGGGCTGACGGGATCAGTCCGGATCATCAGTTTTTCGCTCATTGGCAAGTTCTTGATCAACCCTGCCGCGGTCATCATCGCCGCGTTGCTGATCAAGGCTGATCCATTAACCTTCCAAGTCGCCCTAATTTTTGCAGCGCTGCCGACGGGGGTGGCAAGCTATACGCTTGCGCGTGAAATGCGCGGCGACGCCCCCTTGATGGCTGCGATTATTACGACGCAAACGCTGATCAGTTTCGTGACACTTCCGTTCACCTTGCTGATCGGGCAGATGTTGCTGTCGATCAACTGATCCGTGTCAGGACTGACAACGCAGTAGGCCTAGCTTGACTGATCCGCCATCTGCTCGGCTTTTTGCCTGCGCATCACTGCGCGTTTGGTTGTCAAAGACTCGGCAAAAGTACCCACGGTGACAATCAAAATGAGAATGGTCGAAAGCGCGTTGATCTCTGGACTAACCCCAAGTCGGATTGAACTGAACACCTTGATCGGCAGTGTTGTCGCCGAAGGGCCCGCCACAAAGGACGCGATCACTAGATCGTCCAGCGACAATGTCAGTGCCAGCAACCAGCCAGAGATCACAGCTGGGGCGATGATTGGCAAAGTAACAAGGCGGAATGCCTCAAACGGGGTCGCACCCAGATCGAGGGCCGCTTCCTCGACAGAGCGGTCAAAGCTGACCAGTCGCGAACTGACAACGACGGACACATAGCACATTGAAAATGTGGCATGCGCCAGAATGATCGTGAACAGTCCACGGTCCAATCCAATCGAGATGAACAATAGCAATAGCGACAGACCAGTGATCACTTCTGGCATCACCAGTGGTGCATAAATCATCCCCGAAAACAGCGTACGCCCATAAAAGCGCCCGCCGCGCACCAGAACGTAGGCGCCCATCGTGCCCAGTACAGTTGCAATGATGGATGAGAAAAAGCCGACTTTGAAAGTGACCCAAGCCGCGCTCAGAAATGCTTCGTTCTGGAGCAGTTCACCGTACCACTTCGTCGAAAACCCACCCCAGACAGTTACTAGGCGGGATTCGTTGAAGCTGTAGATAATGACGATCAGCATCGGGATATATAGGAACGCAAATCCCAATGTCAGTGATGTCGCGTTAAACCATGTCAGCCGTCTCATTGTTCGGCCTCCATCATCTTTTGTTCGTTACGTTGGTACAGAACGATTGGAACGATCAAGATCAGCAGCAAGATTACAGCAACAGCACCTGCGACTGGCCAATCGCGATTCGAGAAGAATTCCTCGTACAAAACCTTACCGATCATCAATGTGTCGGAGCCGCCCAAAAGCGACGGGATAACGAATTCGCCCAGCGCGGGGATGAACACAAGGAAGCAACCCGCAATGATCCCAGCCTTTGATAGAGGGACGGTAATGCGCCAGAATGCCTCTGTGCGCGAACATCCCAGATCTTCTGCAGCTTCAAGCAGTGAGCCATCCAATTTGATCAGCGTTGCATAAATCGGCAGGATCATGAACGGACAGTAGGTATAAACAATACCGATATAGACGGCGAGATTGGTATTCAGAATGATCAGCGGATCGTTGATCAAACCAATCCACATCAGGAACTGATTGAGCAAACCCTCTTGGCCCAGCAGGCCGATCAGGGAATAGACCCGAATTAGAAAGCTGGTCCAGAACGGCAAAATTACCAAAAGCATCAACGTCGGCTGCCATTCCTTGGGGGCATTCGCCATGCCGTAAGCGATGGGAAAACCAATCAACAAACAGATGAAAGTCGAGATAAGCGCGATCTGGACGCTGGACAGGTAACTTTTCCAGTAAAGGTCGTCAGTGGCAAGGAATTCAAAGTTTTCAAAGTCAAACTTCGACACCATGTCCTTGAATCCGGCCCAGCCTTCGGACAGTTCAAGCGTTGGCGTATATGGCGGGATCGACAGCGCAATATCGGACAGCGATATCTTGAAGACGATCAGGAACGGCACAAAGAACAGCCCGAACAGCCACAAATAAGGGACAGCGATCAAAGAGAGGCGGCGCAGGTTCATGCTAATCCCCTAGTTATCCAAAACCACACCGGCGGTATCGGTCCACGACAGCCAAACCTCGTCTTCCCAAGTGAAGGGGCGACTGGCGCGGCGACGCGAGTTTGCAGCCTGCGCTTTGATGATTGTGCCATCGGCCAGTTTGACGTGGTAGGTCGACAGATTGCCGAGGTAGGCAATATCAAGGATCGTTCCTTGCACCGCATTTTGGCGGTCGGCGGGTTTCTCGGTCGAAATCGCGATCTTTTCAGGGCGAATAATAAAGCTGACCCTGCCGTCGGTAATTGGTTTGGAAGGGGTGCCAATGATCTCTGGCTGGCCTTCGGCCCAAGCAATCGACACGATGTTATCACGCGTAGTCGCATTTCCTTCGATGATGTTCACGTCACCGATAAAGTCGGCGACATAGGCACTATTCGGGGCTTCGTAAATCTGGGCGGGTGTATCAACCTGGACAAGCTTACCAAAGTTCATGACCGCAACGCGTGAGGCAACGGTCATTGCCTCTTCTTGGTCGTGGGTGACGATGACAAAGGTCGTGCCTGTCTTTTCTTGAATATCCATCAGCTCGAATTGGGTGTCTTGGCGCAGTTTCTTGTCCAGCGCCGACAGCGGTTCATCAAGCAACAAAAGCTTCGGTGCCTTGGCAAGCGAACGCGCCAAGGCAACACGCTGGCGTTGACCACCTGATATCTGCTCTGGCTTGCGTTTGGCGAATTTTTCGATCTGAACCAGACGCAACATTTCCATCACGCGGGCGTCGATCTGGTCTTTGGGCATGCTGGACCGTTTCAGGCCAAAGGCGATATTGTCGTAAACGGTCAAATGCGGGAACAGAGCGTAGGACTGGAACATCATGTTCACGCTGCGCTTGTTAGGTGGAATTGGCGAAATGTCTTTGCCGTCCAGCATGATCTTGCCAGAGGTCGGGTTCTCGAACCCTGCAAGCATGCGCATCATCGTGGTTTTGCCGCAACCGGACGGTCCCAGAAGGGCGAAAAACTCTTTTTCATAGATGTCGACGCTTAGATCATCGACAGCTGTGAAATCTCCAAAGCGTTTGGTGACATTCTGAAAGCGGATCAGCGGCTTCGCTTCCGGATCTTTCCAAGGCTCAAACAAGATTTCGGGCATATGGCTCGGGGCCTCCGGCATGCACTAGAATATTGAGGGGTCGTGACCCCGGCCCTGCGAAATTCAGGGCCGGGGATATTTCACTTAGGTACCTGACTTAATACGGGTCCACATCCGTGTGACGAAACGCTGTGTGCGCGCGTCATATGGTGTGGTTGTATAAAGTGTCTCTAGCGTAGCTGCGTCAGGATAGATGGCCGGATCACCGATTACGTCCTCAACCAGCAACGCCTGCGATGCGAGGTTGCCGTTGGCGTAATAGACATAGTTCGATGCCGCAGCCATGTTTTCTGCATCCAGAATGAAGTTCAGGAACGCATGCGCACCATCCGGATTTGGAGCGTCAACAGGAATGGCCATTTGGTCAAACCACATCAGCGCACCCTCTGAAGGCGCATTGTAGGCAATCTCGACGCCGTTGTCCGCTTCTGCTGCGCGGTCACGTGATTGCAAGATATCGCCGGACCATCCGAATGCGACACAGATGTCACCGTTCGCCAAAGCCGAGATATATTCGGAGCTGTGGTACTTCTGAACAAATGGCCGGACCGCAGACAGAACTGGTTCTGCCAATGCAATGACGTCTTCATCTTTGCTGTCGGGATCTTGACCGATGTACTGCAAAGCGGCGGGAATGATTTCCGCCGGCGCATCAAGGAAATGCACGCCGCATTCGGCCAGCTTTTCCATATTCGCCGGATCAAAGATCAGATCAAGCGATGTGATCGGGGCATCTTCGCCCAACAATTCTGTGACTTTCGCAACGTTCACGCCAATACCTGTAGTGCCCCACATGTAATTGATCGAATACGCGCCACCGGGATCGTAGGCTTCGGTGCGGGCCTGCACAACATCCCAGAGGTTGCCGGCATTGCTTAACTTTGAAATATCAAGCGGCTGGAAGGCACCTGCAGAGATCTGGCGTTGCAAGAATGTCCCCGACGGGACAACGACATCGTAACCGGAACCACCTGCAAGCAGTTTGGTTTCCAGCACTTCGTTGCTGTCAAAAACGTCGTAGATCAGCTCGTAGCCGGTTTCTTCTTGGAACTTCGTGAGCAGTTCTTCGTCGATGTAGTCAGACCAGTTGTAGACGCGGACTTCTTCAGCCCAACCCGCCTGTGCGGCCAAAACAGCTGCGACAAGAAAAGCGCCCGTTTTCGTATTTTGCATACTTATCTCCCCTGAGATTTTATTTTTACCTGAGGCAGCTTTGTTCAAAAGAAACGGGTTTGCAAACAGAATGTGTGAATTTGATAGGTTTTGACAAGCTTGAGGGGGTGTGGAATGTCTTTGAACCAAGGGGAGTGCTTGTGAAATGAACCGAATGGTCAGTAAAAAGCCAGAACACGAAACGATCTACCAACAGGTCAAGGAAATGATTCTCTTTGGCGAGGTGGTTCCCGGCCAACCCGTCACAATCCACGGACTAGCTGAAACCATCGGCACCGGAGTTACCCCTGCCCGCGAGGCGATCCGCCGCCTGACCGCCGAAGGCGCATTGGTTACTCTGGAAAATCGCCGTATCGAAGTACCGGCGATGACAGATCATCGCCTTCAGCAGATAGAGCTTGTACGATTGACCGTGGAACCCGAACTGGCTGAAATGGCAACAAATTTCATTAATATCAGTGATATAGAGCAACTCGAACACTATGATGGTTTGATTGATGCGGCCATTCAGAATGGCGATGTCCGAAGCTATCTAGAGGCGAACTACAGGTTCCACTTTACGCTATATGACATCGCTGATGCCCAAATTCTGCGCCGCATTGCAGACACGCTGTGGCTGCGCGTCGGCCCGTCGCTTCGGGTTGTTTGTGGGCGCTATGGAACTGCAAACCTGATTGATCACCACCGTGCGGCAACCACTGCACTGCGAGATGGAAACGCAGCTAAAGTCAAAGCAGCGATCGAGGAAGACATCCGCCAAGGTATCGATTTCATCCGTCAAGCGGCCGCATCCTAGAGCTGAGAACTGCCCGAAATATGCGCGGAATTGAGACGATTGACGGCATCGAATAATTTGATCAAAATATGAGTTGAGCATGTAAATCGAACGAAATTTCCCAAGCGCCCGATGCGACCACGGGCTTTCCGTTACGTCCATCAAACAGTCTGACCAGAGGTCTTTATGAATATTCTTGCCAACTATCCCCCGACCGCCGAACTACAAGCAATTGATTCTGCTCATCACTTGCATCCGTTCACACATGGCAATCAGTTGGCCGCAAAGGGCCCACGGGTCATCACATCGGCCAAAGGTGTTTGGCTCAAGGATAGCGAAGGCGAAGAAATCATTGATGGAATGGCCGGTTTGTGGTGCGTGAATATCGGCTACGGACGTGAAGAACTGGCCGACGTCGCCGCGCGTCAGATGCGCGAACTGCCGTTTTATAACACCTTCTTTCAAACCACCCACGTCCCTGCATTGATGCTGTCCAAAAAGTTGGCAGAGCTTGCACCCGGTGATCTGAACACGGTCTTTTTTGCCAACGGTGGCTCTGATGCGAACGACACTAATCTACGGATGGTGCGGACTTACTGGGCCGAAAAGGGCCAACCGGATCGCAACGTGATCATCTCGCGTTGGAACGCTTATCACGGTTCAACCGTTGGCGGGGCGTCTTTGGGCGGCATGAAAGGAATGCACGGCCAAGGTGGCCTGCCAATTCCCGGCATTGAATTCATCGATCAACCCCATTGGTGGGACGAAGGCGGCGACATGACGCCCGATGAATTTGGTTTGGAACGCGCTCGCCAGCTTGAAACAAAGATCAAAGAGGTCGGTGCAGACAAAGTTGCGGCCTTCATCGCAGAGCCGATCCAAGGTGCTGGCGGCGTTGTCATACCCCCCGAAACCTACTGGCCCGAAATTCAGCGTATCTGCAAAAAATACGATATCCTGCTCATTGTGGACGAAGTGATTTGTGCCTTTGGACGCACCGGAAACTGGTTCGGTTCGCAAACTCTGGGGATCACCCCTGATATCATGACCATCGCAAAGGGCCTTAGCTCTGGTTATATCCCGATCGGCGCGTCACTTATTTCCGACCGGATCGCAGACGTTTTACGGGATACCGAATTCAACCATGGCTACACGTACTCCGGCCATCCGGTAGCCTGTGCAGTCGCGCTCGAAAGTTTGCGTATCCTCGAAGAGGAAAACATCATTGAACAGGTCCGCAACGTGACCGGTCCCTATTTGCGCAAGCAGTGGGAAGCGTTGGCCGATCATCCACTGGTCGGCGAGGCCCGAATCGTTGGTATGATGGGATCAATCGCGCTGACCCCCAACAAGGCAACCCGCGCGGCTTTCGTAGGCGAATCCGGCACGGTTGGTTTCATCTGCCGCGAACGCTGTTTTACCAACAACATCATTATGCGCAGCGTTGAAGATCGCATGATTATCTCGCCGCCGCTGACAATCACCTGTGACGAGATCGACATCTTGATGGAACGCGCGCGCAAGTCATTGGACGAAGCCTATGAACAGGTCAAAGCAGACGGCCTTATGGTGTCTGCTTAACTATGGATCTGCTGACCACCAACGACCAACAGGGTGAATACCCGCGGTCTTATTACGCCGACACAGCT
>UPTN01000363.1_pt1 | contig 24377 bp, 50 predicted proteins | sample 2160111 | NCBI WGS metagenome assembly UPTN01 (sample SAMN06265058, study PRJEB28932) | marine metagenome | isolation source: Columbia River Estuary | place: USA:Columbia River Estuary, USA | collected 2014-05-05
CCCACGCAAAAAGTGCCATGCGGTCCAGTTGCTTAATCTGGGTGAGAATAATTTGCGCAGTGTTCATACTACTTCCTCCAAACGCAAGTCTGTGTACTTGCTGTTAGCAGTGGCAAGGGCAATCGCCATATCGCCGTATGTACCACGCGCAAGCTCGTTGCGCTCTCTGCCTGTTAGGTGGGCAAACATGCTAGCATAAGTAACCCTCCACTCGCCGCCGGGAAGTTCTACATCAGGGTTAAAACCATAGTCTGTCATATCAAGTTCTCCGTTGCTTACTCATACTTTATACAGCAAGCGGCTTTGGTTGTCAAGCACTATTTTACAAGTCCCAGCCACGCCTAGTTGCACCTTCAGTTACAATTTGAAGATGCATCGCGCATGTTTCAAGTTCATCATCGGATACACCTGACAGGCCTAGATAACGCAGTGTTACGCATTTATGAGCAGCTTTCACTTTTTCTTGTGAGTTGCTTTTATTGCCTGATACGTCCATAAACTTGACGACGTCGGCGTTGAACTCTGCAACTGTGCTTGGAATAGTAGCCATTATTCTTGCTCCTCTAATTCAAAAATTTGTACGACAAAATGCTTGACGCGCCTATTTGCAGGCTTGTTATCTTCTTCTTCGCTGTTCAAAAACTCTGCCCAACCTTCAGCTTTATCATAAGTTCGGAAGTTGCAAGAACTACGCTTCATTTTGTCGTAGTTCCTACCAAAGATATAAACAGTGTGAAATACTTTGTCAGCCATTATTTCTGTTCCTTCAAAACAATTGATACACGAGTGCTGTCGTTATTTGCAGCACATCCTGCATTAAAATCTGCAACCACATCGCTTAGGAATGCCTGTGAACTAGATTTGGCGCTTTTGCGAAACTTCTCAGGAGTCATATGCCCGATCACTTCGCCGTCAAACATTACACGAATATCAAACATAATGCCTCCTTAAAGATAAGCATGAAGGTTGCGTGTTAATCCGCGACCGCCATTAAAAATTTCTTCACCATCAAGAGCAAGTGAATCACGTGGGTCACCTTTGATGTAAATTGTGCTTTCAAGTTTGACGTACACGCGCAATCCGCCACCAGCTAAGGGACGCATAGATGTGATTTGCCCCATAAAGGGCTGCTCAAAATAGTAGCCAGTGACGTCTTTACCTACGCCATCTTGATACAAACTGTCAATATAAGATTTCATGTCATTCTCCGTTACTTACTCCTATTTTATACAGCAAAGCGCTTTGGTAGTCAAGAAAAAACCGAGCGCAAAGCCCGGCTTTCTTTTGTTATAATTCAGTAGGTTAATGGAGGCCTGAATAAATCTCCACAAGATCACGATCATTCATCGTTACTGCATGAGATCCGGCAAACAAATTATACCATTCTCGTGCTTTGCGAAGAGTTTCAGGATCTACGCGCTCCTTACAAGGAACAAGTCCTTTAGCAAAAAGTTCAAAAGCTGTATCTGCACTCATTTCTGTTTCTCCTGTTACGCGTTATTCTGCATGTGTTATATTTAGTATACAATACACTGTCGGACATAGGAGGTCAAGAAAAATTATTAAGCCAAAGCGCCACGCTTCCTGCTACTTTGCACATTACGATATTTTCATTGCTGAACAGCACAATTTTTTCTTGATTGATGAAAAATGGTGCATTTAGATGTTTGCTTAATGTGAGGATTTCACCAGTATAGAATGGGCGGTTGTGTTTAAATTCTTCACAGTCAAAATACTGTTTGAGTAAATGATAGCCTGCTGAGCGAAGTCGCAAGCTGTCTGAATGATAGAAGTAATCACTGCTCTTATAATTTCTAGCACCAAACGTTGCTTTGATTACAGGATCGTCACAGTTTTCAAGCTCGTTTCGGAGCCATTCCGTAATCTCTTCCGTCAGGATCTTCTTGGATTCGCTCGCCGTTGACAAGTTTAACTACCTTAAAATCTTCTGTTTTGAACTTAGTGTTCAAACGTTCGCATAAGTTAAATGCGTGACCAGGATTACTGAAACTGGTCTTCTTATATTTTGCGCCAGGTGAATCTACTAAGCCATTATAGCTCTTAAGGTTGATCGGCGCCTCTTTATGGAATACTGCATAAATGGCGTCAGCGTCAAGCACTTGCTCGATGCGAAAGTTTTTGTCTGTGTGCTCTAACAACACCTGGGGTTTTGGTCGCGCCATTTCGTTCTCCAATTAACTCTAGCTTTAACTATATTTAGCTAGAATGGAGAAAAATTACTTCCTGCGACCTGCTTGTCCAATCATATGTATTACAATTAGCGCAGCCATAAAAATGATCCAACCTATCATACCAATCATTAGAAATATACAATCCCAAATGCAAACATAGCCAAGCCTACATTCATTCCTACAATTTGTAAGAAAAATATCCATTTTTGTCGTTTAGTCATTGTTTCGTCCTTTGCGTTTGATAGCGATTTGCATGTCAGTTTCACTTTTGAATGGCCCTATATGTTCGTACTTGCGCAGTGTAGCAAGTTTAGGACAAAAGCTTTCCATCCAGCCGCCATTGTCAAAGTTGATGCCATAATAACCAGCAGCAAAGAAAACACTGCTGCCAACAGTTTTGGTAAAGCAAGGCAAGTTGTCTTTTTCTTGTGTGTTGAATGTCTCGATTTTGATAACAGGATAGCCAAAGACATGCATGTCGTGCCAGCTACTGAGTTCAGGTTTGCCTTCAAATTCAAATACTAGAGCAACATCACTGTCAGTCATATCAATCTTATCGCCATCCGTCTTTAACCACACAAAACAGGTGTGCTGCTTTGATAGTGTGCCTGTTTTCACAGCCTGATTGTTATATGTAATCCAAAACTTGTCTGGAATTACTTCAACTGCTTTCAGCTTTGTTGGCATAGCTAGCCCCTAAATAACGAGCATGGTCATCTGCCATGTCACTAACACGAACAAGGTTGTTCACGCCACAAAACCGCATCAAGTGTACACCAACCTGCCGTTTATGTTCTGCTTGCACTGCCTCAACAATAGCTTGATCAAGCACTGCTTTAATATTGTCCGGCTGTGCAGTAAGGTCAATCAAATGCTGATTGCGCTTGTAGTCATCACGTACAATATGCTCTTCGCCGTCATGGTCAACCCAACGCTGCAACATAAAGTTATTCCAGTTGAATCCTTTGCCGTTACGGTCTTCAAAAGCTTCCTGCATACCAATCTTGTTCTTAGTGCCTTTTTTGCGAGCACCAGGGTATGCGCTGAAGATGTTGTCGCTTGTGTCGCCACGTACACACTTTTCAAATAGCAACCACTCTGGATCACCAACTTGCTTTGGCTCACCAGTTTTCTTGTCAATAACAGGCTTACCCTTGTCGTCAATAATTGAATCAATTGACATAAGTTGGTTGGTCACGCCATTATACTGCTTGACATTTTCACTGATAAGCTGATAAAAGTCGCTGTCTGATGACACAATAACATGATCATCATTTGGGTGTGTTTGAATCCAACGCGCAATAAAGTCGTCTGCTTCACAGCCTTGCGATTGCAATACTGTAACGTTAGTCTTTTCATGTAGGAATTCACGGAAGGCATCAAATGCGTCAAAAAATGCACGATCCTCCTCGACTTCAGCAGGGCTCATCTGTGCGCTCTTTTCACGACGGTGCGCTTTATACGGAGCGTAGAAGTCTTTACGCCAACTGTGACCCTCAAATGCCACGACTACATGTGTGCCATTTAGGTCACGCCAGCATTTATTGATACTTGAGAAAATGATATGCATAGCCATACCAACTTTTGTCTCGGTGTCGCCACGTACTACGTGCCGAGCGCGGAAGAACATATTTGCCGCGTCTACTAGAATGTATGTCATTAATCGTCCTTATTTATATTTAGAATAGCATATTGTGAGATGATTGTCAAATGACAATTTGTTAAAGATCTTTATATAATCTCAACATTGTCTGCCGTTCCATTATTTCGTCACGTATTTGTCGGCAAAGATCATAATCCTTGTCCTCGAATGCATCCTCATCATCCCAGTGCAAGTTAACTAACTCATTCTCAAGATCTCGCATTATGTCGCGATTAACAGGTGATGGCATATTGATTATCCATATATTAATTTAAACATAACCAGCAATTCGTTGCTTCTGTGAGAGCAGCGATCAATGCGTCAGATAGATCGAATTCCAATATCATTTAACATTCCTGTCGCTATTTCATATTCTCTATCACTATATACGCTTGGCTCTAATATGTCAAGAGCTTCTAAAATATCGAATGTATCTGTTCGCGCAGTAAATGCGTCAACCATAGGAGTAACTTCCCAGTTGCCATATGACTGTGTAAAGGTGTGTGTTATTCGTCGCAATCGTCGGTCCATCCCGTACTTATGTTGAACATTTATCCGTACATTAGTTTAAACATAGTCAACTTTTCATCACATTCATGTGAGCTATATTTTATTCTGTGTATGGCTATTCCGTACACGGCTTTATGGAAAACTCCCTCAGAGATAATTCCATATTCACTATAAAGCCAATCAATCGCTTCTTGACGATCATCGTCAAAGAGATTACATGCCTTGTCTCGTTCAGCGCAAAACCGCTTGAGTGCATTTTCTATTGCGTCTGCAACATTCGGATCCTGTAGTACAGGTGCTTTACGAAAGAGATTAGTAATCCATTTCATATGTTACTCAGGAATTTCTTTAGTAACTCCGCGACACAGATCTGTAAACCACATGTCGACGACATCTTCGTCTTTGCGTCCACTGTATCCAGCATCAATTAAACTTTTAACAAAGGGTTGATTCCAGTCAAGTTCCATATATCCTGAGCTAGGCTTTTGCGGGTCCGCAAAGTGTACATCGACGACCTTTACCCAAGGCTCCCCGTCAATATTTGCAATTGTCTTTTCGCGCAATGTTTCGTCTGCTATCTTATTTGCACGCCATTTCTTATACCATTTAAACATTATTTCTCCTAATTCTGGCCAACCGTCTAGTACCATTTACCAGCCAATCTTTTCCCAGGGAACGTTTTTGTCACCAAAGTGACCATAAACGCAATTTTTACTGTATTCAGTAAAGTTGAACAAATCAAAGCGATCAATAATGCCCTTAGGCGTTAGGTCGATATTCTCACGAATAAACTTTTCAATTGTTCTGTTGTGACCGTTGCTGTCTACATATATACTTACCGGTTCTTTGACACCAATTGCATACGCTAGCTGTACTTGACACCAATCTGCCATATCGTCAGCTACAACATTCTTAGCTAACCAACGTGCTGCATATGCGCCACTGCGGTCAACCTTTGTTGGGTCTTTGCCAGAGAAGGCGCCGCCGCCGTGTGGCGCCCACCCACCGTAAGTGTCTACAATGATTTTCCTGCCTGTAAGGCCAGCGTCGCCGTCTGGACCTCCAATCACGAAGTTGCCTGTTGGGTTGATGTGCCATACGGTGTCCTTGTCAATTAAATGTCCGAAAGTTTCGTCAGCGGCGCTCCTGACGGCTTGATGGACACTGTGGTTGAATCCTTCAATGTGCTGGTGGCTGCACACCACTGAAGAGATCCGCTTTGGGGCATCGTTTTCGTATTCGACGGAGATCTGGCTTTTAGCATCCGGAAGTAGGAAGTCATAGCCTTCTTCTCGCATGTAATCGAGCTGTCTGAGCAGCATGTGGGCATAGTAGATGGGTGCGGGCATATAGTCAGTTTTTCCAGAGCCTGCGTAACCAAACATGATTCCTTGGTCCCCCGCCCCGAAGTCGTCTGTCCCCAATCCAATGTCTGCACTTTGCGAGTGTATCTCGTTGTATACATTGAGTGTAGCCCACTCGAAACCCCCGCCTGCAGGATATCCAATTGACCGGACGGTAGACCGAACGATGTGTTCAACGTCTTCTTTTGAGAGATTGAAGTTTTTGACTTCTCCTGCAAGTGTGACCATATTCGTCGTAACAAGTGTTTCGATTGCCACCCTGGTAGTGGCATCGCCACGTCGTAATGCTTCGTCGAGTAATGAATCCGAAATTTGGTCTGCAACTTTATCTGGGTGCCCACGGCTTACGCTCTCCGATGTAAATATGTAGTTTCTAGTCATCTGTTTCCTTTAATTGGATAGGCCATCGCTTTTCTTCATAAGCTTCAATTTGTCTAGCCAATTCTTCTACTTCCTGCGCGTTATATGTTTTGTCTTCAAACAGCCATTTTTCGAGTTGCGCTAGTGCAGTTTCGTGTTGTGTATCATTTTGTATCATTATAGGGGGTTTCTGTCTCAATGTCAAGGATAAGTGTAAATTCTTCATCGTCTAACCCAGACAATGTTTTAACGTGCTGTGCTATTTCTAACTTCCACCAGGTACCAAGTGTGTATTTTGGCGGCGTCACAAGTTTTGTAAATACTATCATTCTAGTCCCTGGTTAATGTAGTCAATTAACATTTTTTCAATCTCTGTTTCAGCGTCTAGTCCATATACTGGCTCTAAGAGCTCCTGAATTTCTATCGTCCACTCGGCACTAAGTCGTCCGGGATATTTTCGTTTGACCAGGTCTGTAAATACTATCATAATTTATCTTTGGGCTCCAACTGTATCTCAGACATTTCATCCAATACACGCAATAGCCGTTCTAGTTTATCTTTACCCAAGTCCCGGTTAACCCACTTGATTTTTCTTTTAGCAACTATGTTTGTAAATACTATCATAACATATCCTTAGGAACACCGAAAGTTTTAGCTAGCGAGTCTATCATTTCCTTACGTAATTCGACTTGGATCTCTTGAGTTAGAATATTGAATAGTTCCGTCTCAACATCAAGTGGTTTAGGAATCAGGTGTGTAAATTTGACCATTTGCCCTAATCTCTACCATAGAATTAAGCGCGATGTCTGAATAATGCTCTCGTAGTATTTTCTTTAACTCTTCAAAAGCACTTATTTTATTTAAACTTTTAAATAATATCATTACATATCCTCTGCATACATTCTTCCTTGCTAAGATAATTATCCCGCACAAACTGCAACAAATCGTCCGACGTCGGCCAAGGATATCTGCGCTCAAGTGATGTAAAAACAATCATGTCTCGAACGGCCATCCAATTGCCCTGGCTTTTACAGGTTCGCGATACGCGATGCGCCATATCCTATCAAGCGCGACGTCTTCTGGTTCAGACTCCAAAGAAGTAAAAACAATCATGCCAAGCTCGCGTATAGGTGGATCTGTAGATTAAGGATATAACCATGTACAACACAAAACTTTGCAGCATACTCATGATTAACTTGGTTAGCTTTCATGTCAAGCAACTCAGGTTCCCAAAAGCTTACAACTTCGTCAATTGTACTACGCTCTGCAAGAGTTGTACTGTTTGAATTCAAACGTAGCTTTTTGCTTTCAAGTGGCACAGAGTTGTAAACATTCATCGGACTAATGTAAATATCTTTACCTGTTGTCCTAGCCCATTCATGTGCCCAGTCTGGAATATCTGAATATGGACTGTCTTGGTCTGCTTCCATAACAAACTTCAAACAGTCTGCACGTTCAAGGATCTCAGGGCGCGGCTTCAAGTAACGCACTGCTACCTTTTGCTTTTCTAAACACTTTGGTGAGCAAACAAGTGTAGTGCTTTCAGGAATGGCTGTGTTTTGTGTGCCATTGCTTTCAATCTGTGTCTTTGTAAAGATCTTTTCCATGCGCTCAAGGAATGGGTTGATGTTGTCTTGCAGCATTGGTTCGCCGCCAGTCATTACCAACACCATTTTCTTCTTGGTAAGTGTAGAATTAATCTCCGCCCCACCCCAAGTGATTTCTTTAATGGCTTTATGATGTGTCCACCTGGGTCGCTCCATACCTTGATCAGCATAAAACTGCTCAATAGTTTCTTCAATGCGCTCTTCAATTTGGTCGAATGTTAGCCAGTCGCCATCATCAAAAAATGTATCGCAAAATTGGCAATCCAAGTTGCACTTTGCTAGACGGATAAAGAACGCAGGTTCACCGCGATAAGGGCCTTCGCCTTGCAGTGTCATAAACATTGACGTTACCATCATTTGATCAAGGGCGGCATCCTTGAAGTATTTTTTGCCTACAATCTCGTTTGTTCCGAACATTACTCAATATATCCTTTTAGCTTTGCCATAATAACACCATCGCCAAGGAATTCAATTTCAGCATCTAATTTATAATGCTCATCAGTTGATGGACGACGGATAACGAAACTGCCGTTACTAAAGCCATTCTGGTCAACAAGTAGAACTTGTAGTCCATCCTTAACTGAGCCCCATGTCTCACCAGCGGCTAGCAAGTCGTCTGCATTACTAGGTGAAATTGATATTGTATTTTTATCGCCTGTTTGGCAAAAATGTGCGACTGATTCTATTGGTGTTTTCATATTGTTTCCAGTATAACATAAAGATTGAACTTAATCAACCTGCCATTTGCTTCATAATGCGTTGCATGGCGCGGTCCATATAAGCGGCTTGCTTCTTGCGCGCCATTTTTAGTTTAGTGCTACCGACACGGTCAGTAAACATAACGCCCTGCAAGTGGTCAAATTCGTGCAGGAATACACGGCAATCCATCCCAAACAACGTGGCTTGTGTACGGGTGCCGCTTTCATCTTCCCAGCTAGCTTTAATCATATCAGGGCGTTTGACTTTGAGATACAGCCCTGGGTCACTTAGGCATCCTTCGCTCATCAGCACTTTGTCGTCACTTACTTCATGAATCTGAGGGTTGAAACAAGAAACCATATCCTTTTGAATATGAGTGACAAACACCGCAGCATTGAGGTCAATCTGATTTGCAGCTAATCCCAGGCCCTTATGCTGTTGGCATAATGCTTGCATATGTTGACTGACTGCAATGCGGTATTCTGCATCGCCTTCAGGGAAAGAAGCAGCCTGTGATTCAAGTGCCGCGTGTGGCACATAAACAAGTTGATGTGGCGACATATCTAATTCGTTACTCATTTCCTGGTCCTTCGTTATTATTATCGCGCTTATCCTTCCAGCGGTCCAAGGCGTCGCCAATACGATCAACAACTTCACCGCCGCCATCACCAACACCTACCCCAACTTCAGTTGCACTGTCACGCAATGCATCTGCTTTTTCCTGTAGTGCAATTGGGTCTACACCTAGAGCAGTCTCAACAGTTTGTGTAAATGTGATCATAGTTTGGTTTAAGCTATCACTTAGTGCAATCACTTTGTCAAGCTTACCGCCAAAGATCATACTAGCAGTGAGTGCAATCAGCAACACAATCATTTGGCTGAATGCTGCAATTAGTGTCATACGCCAGAACTGGCGGTTAAAAAACGGTTCTTTTGGATTTTCATCCATATATAAATTCCTGGATGGTTCTACTAGGTCAGTGTCTTTCCATTTTGCCATTATAAGGGACTCCAATGTTCTAAGCAGCGTGGTTCGTACATGCCTGTGCTTCCTACTGCAACCCTGCTATCATCAGCTCGGAGACGTTGGGTCTTAGCAGCAGGCTTACCGCATTGTGTGCATATACTAGTGATCAATTTGATCTCGTCGCTGATTGCCATAAGCATGGCAGTGGTTTCAAAAGGCTGGCCTCTACTGTCTTGGTTAAGGCCAGCCGCTACTACGTTCACACCATCAACCAACATCGTTGTGACAATATCAAGTGTCTCTTTTGTGTCCATAAACTGAACCTCATCGATAAACACTGTATTGTAATTATACGGCTTTAGGTTATGTTTGTCAAGTACATGTTGCCAGCTATCCATACTAAAACATGGAAAGCTAAGTTGATCATGTGTAGCGATATGGTCATCTGCATATCGATTGTCAATCCTAGGTTTTATTACTAGGACGCTATTCTTACAATGGTTGATCCATAAAATGTCTTGTAGTATATTTGAAGTTTTGCCTGCATACATAGGGCCTGCAATTGTTTTAAGTGTTCCTGTCGTCTGGGTCAATATCTGTGTCATCCTTTAATTCAGCCATGTCATTCATAATGTCATCTCTCATGGAGACAGTGGCTTGCTCGATTCGATCCATTTTGTCAACCATCTTACCAAGAATAATAGTGAGGTCCTTCATTTGATCATCAAGTTCGAATATTTTTTTTCGTAATTCGTCGTCTGGTAGTTGGGTCATTATTACAGCCTTGTGTTACTAAGCCCCCACCTAGTGTTACTTATCTTGGTGCAAATTCTTGTTGCAACTTGATATTGTCAAAGAACTCTTTCTTTGTGCCATAGTCATCAATAAAGCGACCTTTAAGGACACTTGTTTGTGTCAAGCTACTGTGTGCCATAATGCCACGGTTCTCACAACAACCATGTGTTGCTTGAATGTAGACACCAATGTCTTTAGAACCAGTAGCTTGTGCGATTACACGGGCAATATCATTTGCTAGTTCTTCTTGCAATGTGCCACGACGCGCACACCATTGCGCTAGTCTTGTGTACTTACTAAGACCAATTAGTTTTGAAGCTGCAATGATACCAATGTATGCTACGCCAGTAACTGGTTGGTGATGGTGTGAACACATACTCTTAAGCTCAGAACGAACTACTAGCATGCCTTCATAACGATCATTTCCATAATTAGGAAAAGCAGTCGCACTTGGCGCTGGATCATACCGTCCACTCATAATCTCGTTAAAATACATTTTGGCCAAACGGCGTGGTGTATCTTTTGAGTTAGGATCGTTTTCACGGTCAATAAGCAGCGCATCTAAAACACCTTCAAAAGCAATAGTAGCTTCGTCAATTAGTTTTTCTTTGTCGCCTTTTTGTAACATTTCTGAGATATTGTCGCCAGCCCAATAGCGCCGACCAGCTTCTTCTAGTTTATTTTTAATTTCATTTGATTTTGTCATTATTAGTCCCTTCCTTATACCGTTTGCACTCGTGAACCATCGTTCACAAATTTTACGGGGATGACATTTGTTTTTCCGAATTCGTTTTCTAATGCAGTAATCCGCTCTGGATCTACTAGGAACAACACAAAGCCGCCCCCGCCTGCACCTAATAATTTACCGCCATAAGCGCCTAGATCTCTACCAGTTTGGTATATATCTTCAATTATATGATTTGTCGTATCTTTTCCGAGACCCTTCTTGAGTTCCCAGCTTTCGTTTAGCATACCGCCAAATTGTTGTAGGATATCCTTATCGTCACCTGGTGACTCTAATAGATCCATTCCTTCTTGAACCATTTCATACATGCGATCAAGGTAACTGTTGTTGTCGCCACTTACTGTCCTGGCTAACTGTGTATCCAATACTTTAGATGCATGGCGTTGAATTGACGTGTAGACAAGCACCATACTCTTGTTAAGTAGTTGGTTGCGGCTGTGTGGTATTACTGCTTCGTCGCGTTCAATAACTGTCTGATTATTGCGCCAACTAAAGTCATAACGAGCCACGCCGCCATACGCGGCATGTGTCTGATCTTGTACGCCAACGTTTTCACCTAGTACCGTTTGTTCAAGGTGAATTGCCTTTAAGGCTAATGATTCAGGACAAAGGAATTCATTTTGGATTATTGCAATCAGATTAGCAAACCCAACTGTAAAGCTAGATGAGCTGCCCAGTCCTGTGCTGCCAGGCAAGTCACTCATTGTTGCAAAGCTGTATGGGGTGTCAAATCCTACAAGCTTAAGGTATTCCCTAATAACAGGGTGGCTAATATCTTCTACCTTAGCAGCATCCTCAACAACACGATAAGCAACACGAAACTTCTGATCTGCAAAAGGTGCTAAGGGCAGTGCTGTTGTGTAAACGTGCTTATTGATTGCGCCACCAAACACACTGCTTGGCTTGTTCTTAAAGTAACTGGGATAATCTGTTCCGCCCCCAAAAAAGCTAACACGCAACGGGGTTTTGCTAACATACATCAAGTTATATAATCTCCAAATATTTCAAATAAGTCACCTTCCAAGTAACGATATCCTGCTATGCCTGCATTAATGCCAGCCTCACGATCAGCCATCTTATCGCCAATCATTACACTACTATTTAGGTCAATTGGCCATTCTTGCATGAGATCAAGTAACATTCCTGGATTAGGCTTGCGGCGATAACTATCTAGCTCAATTTCATATGTAAGAGCATCAATATGCGCGCCTTGCATCATTAAAGTATACTGCATTTTCCTATGGAAATCAAGTATATAGTGCTCTTTGTACTTACCTTTTGTTACACCACCCTGGTTTGTTACTACAAAAACATAGTAGCCTTTGAGGTTAGCATGTTGTATTAACTCAATCGCCCCAGGCTTAAATTCCATATCATCTGGGTGATGTGTGTATCCGTGATCAACTGTGAGCGTATTGTCGCGATCAATGAACAGCGCTGGGCGAGTGCGCTGTGTAATTACTTCAGTCTGCGCTCGCAAGTAATCGTCAGGCACACCAATGTCAATAAAAAATGTATCGCTTTGACAAGTATCAACAGTAAGATGGCCAATTGATGCAAGCACAGGCAGGACATGTGTTTCAAGACTCGTAACGTATACATTATTATATTCTGCAATTACCTGCTTGTTAACAACATAGATACCACTGTTGATGTATCCATTTGTCCATTCGCCTCTAGGCAGTATCTGCTTGACTGTATTTTTGTTGATGTTGAGTATTTCACACCTATCTGTGTCTGTAACATATCGCCCGACCATGTGTATATATGAAGGCTTGACGTTGTGTAGTTTAGACAAATCGTAGTCCAACCAACTGTCGCCATTCAATAGGAGGAAGTAATCGTCCAGATAGTCTTGCGCGTAAACAACGCCGCCCCACGTCCCTAACGGTTTTGGTTCTCTTAAGACGCGAATAGTAGCACGATTAATAACTGTGCCATCATATACATCAAATTGTTCACCAAGATGACCTGTTAGTAGGATAATTTCTTCAAAGCCATAACGTGTGACTTCTTGCATCAAGTGCTCAATAAATGGCTTGTCACCAACATGTAATAGCGGCTTAGGGGTGTCTTTAGTCAACTCACCCAAGCGGGTACCCTGCCCGCCGCATAATATTACAGCTTGCTTCATGGAAACATTTTCTCTTCAACAATTTTGCATACCAAGTGACCAATTGTAATGTGACATTCTTGGATATGGTTTGTTTCGCCACTAGGGGCAAATATTGTAATGTCTGCAAGTTTACTCAATGCGCTTTCGCGATTGCCTGTCATTGCAACTGTTAGGATGCCAATAGAGTTCGCTTTGTGGAATGCATTCACAATGTTGGCGCTGTTGCCGCTTGTACTAAGTCCCACAAGAACGTCACCTGTCCGTCCAATGCCGCTTAGCTGGCGAGCAAATACCTGATCATAACCGTAGTCGTTCCCGATCGCTGTCAGCGCACTTGTATCAACAGTAAGTGCCATAGCTGCTAATGGTTCGCGATCTTTAAGGAAACGCCCCATTAGTTCTGCAGATAGATGCTGACTATCAGCTGCACTCCCGCCATTACCACAAAATATAATCTTGTTGCCATGTCCTAAGGATTCAATACAAGCATCAGCAAAGTCCTGTATTGAACTTTCAATACCTACAATGTTACCAATTGCAGTTTGTGTCTTCGTAATATAGTCTGTTATCATGCTCATGATGTGTCTCCTAACATGTGTTGGAACATAAGTGTTGGGTCGATAAAGTTCTGAATGCGTTCTACCTGCTCTGGTAATAGTTCAGCATACTTGTCGTATTCTTGTAGTCTTCTATCAATAAAGCCTCGCACATATGGTGCATATTTTTGGTATGCTTCTAAGCTTTCTGTCCAGTGTGCAGGATACAAAAACTCCGGCATATAAATTTCACTGTATGCTGCGCGGTCGGGTGCAATTGGAAGACAGCCAACAAGAGTGCCTTCAATCATACTCATACCTAAATTTTCATGCAAACTGCAACTGAATACTATCTTGCTTTTAGCTAGTTTAGCATAGTATTCATTCTTTTTCAACTGGTGTTTTTGAGTAATAAACACCGAAAATACTCTGCTTAAATCTTCAGCAATTTCAGGCTGTTTATCATCATTGTAGCGATGTGGCCACATTACTGTGTCAGTCTTATCTGTGCTGTCAAATTCTGCAAGAGTTGTATTCAAATATTTGTATGGCTGGCCAGCTACAACTGCCCGCCCCTCTTGTTCCTGTTTGATGTCTAACCCTGCTATGAATACTTTACGATGAAACTCTGTCGCAAAATATGTCTTATCACTTGCAAAATATAAACTGCGTTCAAAATCATGACTCCAGCTACCCATTTTGTAGCCAAGTATATCGCTTGGGTCATATGCGCCTGCGTGAGCAATACTATGGATTTTCCATTTCTTTCCTAGCAAGTCACGCATATATGCGACTTGGATTATTGTAGGGTTCCAAAAATCTGTAAACAACAGAACAGCATCATCAGGTACATTACCTTTCTGCATCATATTGGTAAACTCTGCTAGCTGGGTGCTCTTCCAATAATTAGTGTCTGCAAAATCAAGGAACGCACCTTTAGTAGTTGACTGTGATCTCTGCTTGCCAACAACTGTGATTGCGTCCTTGCCTGTGTGTAGGTTAAATTGCCTTGGCACCTCATCATACCACTGTTTAGTATAACGTGAATCAAGTGGTTCAAGTGCAAATATGAATACTTGTGTCATTGTGTTTCCTTAGTCATTATCTACGCCAATGCGCTCAATATCTTCTTCCATACAGTTTTCACCGTATTGAATTTCAGTAATACGAACAACATCGTCCGTATCATTTATTAGTTGATGCCACGTTCCGACAGGAATAACCAAGCTGTCATGTACATTCAACAAGTGTGCATCAGGTGTAATGCATTTGCTATCACTGTCAGCAAGTAATACAGTCGCTTGTCCATATGTAACCGTCCAATGTTCACTACGCAGACGATGCTTTTGGAAACTTAATTTAGCACCAGGGTTGACACCAAGTTCCTTAACTCGTGTGCCAGGTCCATCTTGATGTAGATTGCGGTAATAGCCCCATGGACGTTCAGTACGCGGTGATTTCCATTCACTTAGGATCCAGCTTGAGCTGTTAGATTTGTCAGCACCGCCAACACCAAATTCAAATGATATTTGATCCTGTCCTTCATAACCAACCATCTCTGGAATGTTGCCTTCTGTCCTGTCGCCACCATTAGCAAAAACAATATGTGCTTCTGGGTAACGTGCAACTGCGACGCGGATTGCATCGCTTGCACTTCCATCACTATCGTCAAAGCCATAAGCGTCATATACCATCGCTAAGTTGCTTACGATATTAACACGATCTTCGAATGGCATGAAGGGGCGGCCCTTTTTACGTGTCAACCATTCGTCACTGTTAACACCAACTACAAGCAAGTCGCCCAATTCTTCAGCGTCCTTGAACAACTTAATATGACCACTGTGTAGCGGATCAAAGCCGCCTGATACAACAATAATTTTCATGTGTTTTCCTTAATCAAAAAGGCTATTGAATGTTGATGTATTATCTGCGTGTCCTTTTACAATGCTTTTGCTATCCAAAAATGCAGCCGCGCCATCAATTACATCCATTGGAGTTTCACTTGTAAGTGCTTCTTCAATAATCTTGTTTGTAACCAATACATGCGTTGGTGTCCAGTAACTAAGATCTAGTTTACCTTTACGTGCTGCCATAGTTGTAAAGTCATGATGATCAAAGTCACCAGCATCAATACGACTTAGGTCAACAGTTTGGTTAACTTGCTGTAATGTCTCAATTGTCTTGTAGACATTGTGTGCCATGACATATAGGTAGCTTGATGTGTCCCAGCTTGTTTTGCCTACTTTATTGATTTTGTTCTTGCGGCCCTGTTCAATCCAAAGTTCAGGATTGTTAAGCATTTCCTTATTAGACATTGCTTCTTCAATATCAATGCCAGCTGCTGCCAACGCACTTAAATCAGGTACACCGTTATTATATACACACAAGTCACCAGCAGTTAGGCGGTTGTAAATTGGGCTCATATTAGGCATAGGCATATCGCTGCCAGCAAAGCGCTTGTCATCAATCACAGCATTGGACGAAGCGATAAACTTCTTGTTGTTAAGCAAGATATTATCATAGTGCTGGCCTTTTGTAGCCATAATGAAGGCACTTGCTGCGTCATAACTTACATTAATGTCTGGGTTAACTGTCTGGCGCAGAACACGTTGAATTGTAGTGTAATAGCTAGAATACTCAACACGACTAACACCTAGGAAGTGCAACCAATCTTGTTCGCCCTGCTGCATAAGTCCGTGGTCACGCATCCATACAAGTAGCTTGAGTACAACAACTAGATTTTTGCTAGTTGATCCTCCAAAGCCAAAGCCTTCAAAAGGTGTGTCTTTAACTTGGTCAAACCAAACACGAGCTTCACTAGTTGTCCGCCCTTGCATTGAGTTTAGGAATTTTGTTTGATGCTTGCGATTCTTAATAAACCAGTCATTGTTAAACTTTGTATAGTCTAAGCACTGTTGGAAGTCTTTAATACCGTTACGTGAACTATAAGGCTCACTAGCTGCTAGCGTAGGCACATCAAGTCCCATGCTGTAATCAGCAGTATGCTCAAGCCAATTTAAGATTTTATGGCGTAGCGTGTCATCTGTATAGAAGTTATTCCAATCCTGCTTAATAATACCAGTAATGATCTGAAATCCGCCTGAGTCTCCTAGGATGAAGCTATTCTTGCGATCTCTCTTTTGTACCATAGCTTCAGCATCGTCTGTTTTGGATAGGTCAAGCTGAGCGTGTCCGGCTGAGTAAAGGCCATACTTGTAGCTAAAGTAATTGTCCTTAGGCTTAAGAAAGTCAAGCCCATCAAGTCCTAACTCAAAGCCTGGAGGGGTGCGTGTTTCTGGGTTGTGGATTGTGCCTGTGTAAAAGCTGCTAATGCTAGGCAAAAAGATTGCGTAGTCTCGGTTAGACTCGTTCAGATCTACTGTGTGTTTTGTCATTTACTGTCCTTGAATATCTAATGATTATAGCAGGTTACGCGTCGTTGTCAACACATAACCTGCTATTGTTATTTAGGCCGATACCCAAGCAGACTGATATACGCCTACGTGGATCTTTAGCTTTTTAGGGCTGCGGGTAGGGCTCATACGTATATTTACGTCAAATGTTACAGCATTGTCCCTGTCTGCTGTGTCAATAGAGAAGTCGTAAATCAACTTCTCTTTCTGTAGGTCATTCAAATATTGAATGAACAAGTGTCGTACCGGGCGTGGGTGCCCTGCTTCAAGTAGACCATCATGTGGCTCGATGATTTTGAGTAGGTCGTACTTTACGTCGTTTAGGCTGATAGTAGCAGTCATTGTATTATCCATTTTATGCTGTAAAGGTTAAAGTTGCGCCATTTTCTTTGTCTTCACTCACTGTGATAGACATGGTGCGGCCAGGGTAGCGGTTGTTGATAACTTCTGCGAGATCTTGTGCAATCATTTCGCAGCTTTTGTGATCGAGGCTAAGTGTTGCATCAGCATAAAGGCTTTCAAGCCAACGCTTAAACTGAATAAACTCTAAGTCTCTGTCGTCGTGGAATACTTCAACTTCTACTTTGAAGTGAAATATGTGGCGATGCGCATAGCCCAAAAAGCTTACATCATAGTCATCGCCTGTCTTTAGTGCTGGGTCATCTTTTGCAGCTGGATACAAATGTATACCTTCTTTTTGGAATGTAACCCAGATCATAGTTTTTTGTAGTGTAAGCATTATTTGTCCTCGTCTACAATAATAGATTTAACACCTGGCGGTTTAGGTGGTGTAATTTTAATTTCAGGTTTTGGATCATCATGGGTATTAAGGCCTTCACGTTCCGCCCACGCTTGTCCAATCTTCAACAACTCCCAAAGTTTCCAATCAATTGACTGCGCTAACTCAAATAGTTGCGCCCGTTGATCTTCTGTAATTGGATCCTCATCAGGAACGTTGTCTTCAATCAGTCTGATTTTCTTAACCATTGTTTTTCCTATTATCCATTCGTTGCAGGCATGATATATGTATAAACACCTAGACCACTATCAACTTGAATTTCACAAGCGCCTTGATCACTAAAGCGAACGATTTGCGTTCCGCCTAGCTTGAGAATGTTTAAAAACTGGCTTAGTGGCCAGCGCCATGTTGTAGTTAGTTCACCGTCAACATTGTCTGCAAAAACACGTCGGCCAATTACGCCGCCTTCAGTGCTGCCAACTTCAAAAATCAACTTGCCATCTTCTGTCTTTACGCTAAAAGCAGGTTCAACGCCACTGTAGATACCGGCAACTTCTGCAAGCTGTGCTACACGCCTTTGCGCAGGTTCAATTGTAACTTGGTAGGAAGCGCCACGGAATGTAGCAACCTTCATAGCTTCGTCAACTACTTTTCCTGTCATAAAGCGATATTGGTCTTTGCCGCCTTCTGTATCCTTGAAGATCAATGTAGCTGGCATCTCTGCGCCATTGCGCTCTTCACGTACAACTTCAATTGTTGCGTTAGCGTCTTGGTAGTTGCTTAGACGCATAAGGCTGCTAAGTAGACCCAAGCTACCCATGCCAAACTCACCTTCGAATTCAGACACAGGGGCGTGTAATGATGCTGTCATAATGACAGTCTTGTCAGGATCCATTGCAGCAAGTTCAGTGCTACTATCTGTTCCTGTAACTTTAATATTGTGGATAATGCCAAGCCCATTTGTGTGCTTGAGTGCATCTAATAGAACGCTTTTAATGTCCATGTAATTTTGTCCTTGTAGTTAGGTTGATAGAGTGTTTTACTCTTATTTGATTAGTATAACACAGGTTTGTACGTTAAGCAACTGTTTTCTATGCATATTTTAATTTAAACATGGTTGCTAGTTCGAGATCTTCAACGTCCACTACTGCCCATACAAACTCGAGGTCATGTATCCTCCAGCCAATCTTCATTTTGTAGTTATTGTACATCCAATCATTAAAGCCCCACATTCCTACACGGTATGCAGGTCGATTCGATACCTCTTGCAGCGCGTTGTTTAGTGCTGAGTCAAAGTTGTCTGCCATAGTGTCTCCTAAAAGTCAAATAAGCTGTTAAAGGTTGTTTTGCTTTCTGCGCGGGTCAAGTCCCAAGGCAACGTACCAAGTAAGTTACCAATCTTCTTAGTAATGATCTTTTCTTCCATTGCTGCATCATCAAACGGTAGCTCTTTGTACCAGTCTGGGATACGCTTTTCGTCAGTAGGGATACCAATTGACGTCATGCCTAGTGGGTTATGTTTCAGCGCACACACAATAGTCTTCATTCCGTCTACAATATCTAAGCTATATGCGTCATCATGCATATCGCGAAGACGGTTCCAGTTGATAGCTGCCATAACGTGTCCGACACGGCATTTGCCTGTCTTCTTGAATTCTTTTGTGTACTTAGTTAGGTTGTTTACACGCTTTGGCGTTCCTTTTTCCCAAGCTGGCATTGCTCTAAACTCCTTACGGAATTCAAGAATGCGATCTACAATTACTTCCTCTGTCGCGCCCTCAAGTGTGTCTTGTAGGATCTCCTTTAGGAAGTTTTGCATATATTCAGGCGTATCACTGCGCTTGATTTCCAAGCCCATAACTTTAAGCTTGCCGCGCTTGCCGTCAGTATCAACACGAGTGCCTTCATCATCGTACACAAGCAACCCGTAACGCTTCTTGCTAATAAAGATGCCACGTTCAGCTACTGTCTCACGGCCTGCCGCAATAATGCGCCCGTAGCTGTCAGGGCAATTGTGTGCCCTATCCATATACCCTGGGAAAGTTTCGTTCACAGCATCACCGACAGCGTCGTAGAGATCAACAATTGTGTCTTTGTCCCATTTGAATTCACCGCTAGCAATCTGATCAGCATATATTGGATAGGCACTAAAGTAAACAGAGTCAGTATCACCATAAATGATTGCTTTGCCTACGTGGTTGTATTCTCCAGCAATTGTCTCATTACATGCGGCTGACATGTGACGCGCAATGCAACGACCAGTTAACGTAGTTGATTGCCCTAGGCGCCCGTCAAAGAATCTACTGCCAGGATTTAGCAGCGCACCATAAAGTGAGTTGAGGTTAATCTTCTTGACTAGCTGTCGCTTGTCCCAAAACGCATACTCTGCGCCACCTTGTTCTTTAAACTCTTTAGCTTTGGCCTGCAACTCTTTACGCTCTGAGTACCACTGCTCAAGTAGTCCTGGAATGACACCCTTCTTTTCAAACGTGAAGATTGTGCCGTTAGCAGTAATACACCAAGGCTTGCCATTGTGGAAGATTAAATCGTAAATCTCTGCGCCAGTTGCAGAATAGCTTTTGCCATCCTCAAAGTCCATGATAAGCGGCATAACTTTGTCACGCGCCATAACAAGTTCATACTCTTTACAAGCGAACTTGCCTTCCCAATATTTGGCAATTGGGTTCTCTTTGTAACGCTTAATGTACCCTTCTATTTCAGGTTCAGTTATTGTATGTCGCACTTGCCCAATAATACACTCTGGACTCATGTTACACGCGCGAATGATAGATGGATACAGACTGTTCAAGTCCATACTGCCAATCCAATCGTGCAATCCCTTTACAGGGTTAGCAACATATGCACCCGCCGCCCGCGTATGCTCTTGGCCACGCACCTTATCTGGTACAATTAGTCCTAGTCCATGTGCGAAGTTTACAATAGCTTGGTCTGTTTGTGCAACTGCGCCTGCCGTAGTAGGAATCAAAACACCGTTTGCGTGAGCCAACACGTTGCTCAAATCAATAAACTGCAACTCGTCATCTAATTTTCGAAGTAGGTCCGTGTCTTGTATGCTGTATTCAATAAATTTCTTGAAGTCGTTATTGTATAATTGATCCAACGTACCTTTATATTCAACCTTCTTCTCTCCAAGTTCATGCTCAGAGATAGCGTCAAGGCTATAGCTGTGCATTTCATGGTACGTATACTTTTTGTACAATTGCATGTAGTCAACATGTACACGTCCAACTAAGTCGTATGTCTCTACTTGTCCACCGTAAGGTGATTCAAATGTACGTTTCTTAGGCAGTTGGTCCCACAAACAAAGCTTTTTAGTATACTCTTTGCCTAATACCCGCGCAATGCGGTTAGTGATGTATGGAATGTCGAAGCCTTCAGAGTTCCAGCCACTTAGAATATCTGCATCATCAATCAATTCTAGGAAGGTTTTTAACAGTTCTTCTTCGCTATCCATCAAGAGCACGTCGTCAATACTGGCGACAATTTCTTCAGCTTCTTCTTGACTCATGCCCTTGGGCTTAATAACAAGACAGATAGTTTTGTCAATCCAGCTAAGGTGAACAGAAACGGCGGTGACTTCATTAAACGGATCGTCTGGTGGTGCGAACCCTAGCAACTTATTGAAGTCAACCTCAATGTCGAAAAAGCCAACGTTAAGCTTAGGCACTGCTGCATCTAAATAATAGTCCGAGATACAGCGAAATATAGGATTTAGGTCGCTTTCAAACAACTGTTGTCCGTAAAATGCTTTCTTTTCTTTATTGAATGCTTTACCGCTCGTAGTGCTATATCGTCCTAAGGTACTACCAAAAATACTGGTGTACTGGCCTTTTTTGTCTGGGTAGTAGAAAACGTAACGAGCCGGATATTGCGTGTAAACACGCTCGCCTGCCTCGTTACGTTCTACTACATAGATGGTGTCGCGATTGCGATCATGTAGTGCGTCAACGTAAATAATAGTTCTCCTGGTTAAAGATTCTGCTGAAGTTTTGCCATTATAATTTCAGGTCCAAGTTTGTCAATACAAACTACTTCAGTATGGTATTTAAGCGTTCCTGCCCGCGCTCTTCCGCTAACCTGCATAATATCTTTGTACCGAACCATCTTGGGGGTTAGCGAGGTAATCTCGGCTATTACAGACATAGAAGCAGTGTAAGGGGCAACAATAAGGCTGCCCACTTGCATTTCTTGTCCTATCATATCATATGCTATGGCTATTTTAGCCATGACTTAAAAGTCGCGGCCAACTGCAACCAAAATATCTTCTACGTCACTCAATGCTTCACGCTTTTCCTCAAGATCGGCGGCGTAAGCTGTGCGAATGGCTTTGTTGAGTACTGCTGGCTTGATGTCCATTTCATCAGCAATTGCTTTAACTGTATCTTTTAGCGCTTCTTTTAGCGCTTCAACTTCAGAATGTACTTGAATACCCTCTGTAACAATTTGCTTGAGTTTATCAATTTCAGTCTGTGAATAGGTTTTAGTCATTTTGTTATCCTTAAATGTGAAGAAAAGGTAGCTGTTTACACACCTACCTTACTAAGATAACAAATTATGCGTCGAGTGTCAACAGGTTATATCAACCAGGAAACTTTACCACGTTGTTACGTTGCTCTGACTCCCAACAAAATACACTGTCAGTTGAAATAGTGACATTGGTGCCAGCTACATCATCTACAAGGACGATCTCTTCTACGTCATTATCGTCTAATGCATACTGCACCGAAATTCGGACGCCTGGGCGCAAATAATCTCGTAGAGTTTGGCCTAGCATCTTGCGCTCAAGCGATGTACATAGTTCACACATTTGCAAGGGTAACTCCTAGGACAATACCTAATAGGATAAACAATGTGGTCATTTTAACGTTTAACCACATATTTGACCAAAAAACATAGTTGTCTACATCATAGCCGGTTCGACCATACCATGTATCCATTTTGTAACGCTTACGGAGGTAATATTCAACCATTGTTAATAATCCTTAAACTAGAGTGTTGTAATATGCGATAATTTCACTGTTTGACATCATCTTGACGTCAATGCAAAACGCATGGTATTCATCTTGGGTGTACGCTTGCCCTTCGACAAACCGTTTGAACCAATTGTTTACCAAAACTTGGCGCATCTGGGCACGTTCATTAAAGACAGCCATTATACAGCTACCTTTGTGTGCAACACGTTAATGTATGCTTGCATGAACTGAGTCCAATCAACAAGCGGGCGAACTTCCTTAAACATACGGTCCATAACCCAATATGGCCACTCTTCAGCAATTGCTACATCAACAGCGCGGAGCAAAGCTGAACGTGCTGGTGCCGCTTCTTCAGAGTATACTGGTGCTGCATTGTGGAAGCTAGCTGTATTAAGATTCTTCTTAAATTCAGCAAAGCCGTCTAGCGGGCATTCCGTATTGGCTGGCCAAGGTTTAACAGATTTCATATCAGGTCTCCTATTAACGATTATGCTTCTTCTGTAGTTTCCCTACAGTGGCTTCTCAAAGTTCTTATACTGAACCCAGTCTGACTGGCCTTTATCATTGACAACGGCCACCATGTCATTGCACAGTGCAACGACTGTGTAAATCTTGTCTTTGGTCATACCATCTTTATCAGAAGTCATTACCACTTCGTCACCTGGGCTGATTCCATAGTCGACGTCTACTTTATAAGAACTCATCGTGTATCTCCTTTTGCTTACTACTTGACTATAAAGTAATACGCCTTGGTTGTCAACCATTATTTTGCATCTTGTCAAACTTTTCTCGCAATTGCTCTTCCATCACTGCATTGCATCTGCGGTAACCGCGAATCCATGCTCGTGACCTGACCTCCCAACTTGGTGCATTGGTATTCCGGACGGCGAACGGATTTACATCAATTGACCTGCCGCTAAATGCAGCCACCGCGCCAGATCGCCATGCAGTTTGATATGATGTTGTCCATAGAGGGTTAGGCGCAAGCCCAAGCTCACGCCACTCCTCAACATAGTTAGGATCTAAATCAGGATGGATATTACTCACCCAATACGAGCGTATTCAGGCTGGAAGGGTGCGTTGCGGCCAAACCACATACCTGCTGCTACGGATAGTGCTGGCATTGCCATGATAATAAGAGATGGTGTCATTTTATGCTTCCTTTGCAAATTCGAAGTTCTGTGGGACCAACATTTCGATGTCGCGGACTTCTTCGCTGCGCAGTTCATCAAAACCAAAGTAGGCAACAACAGCACCTTCGCCGCGGTCGCTGATAAAAATGTCACCAATGCTGGCGCTTTTGTGACGGCAGTGGTCAGTGAGAGCAGCTTCGTCTCCAGGCCCTTCAAACACACCGTTGCCAATAGCATACGCGCGGTCAAGATCACCAGTGTCAATTGTCATTGTGTGCTTAACAAGCCCAAATTCAATTGCTTCAAAAATCAGTTCCATAACGCTGACATTGCTGCCTTCGCCAAAACGGCCCATTGTGAGGTCCAAGTAAGTCTTGCCCCATGCAACGTCGCTCCAGCCATTGGGCGCACTGTTCACTTCGTCGTACTTTGCGTTGTCGACTTCAATTTGGAAAACTTTAATCATGTTGTATCTCCTTTGCTTACTCTTAGAATATAAAGTAATACGACTTGCTTGTCAACCATTAATTTGGGTTTCAAGCCAATCTTTTAGCTGTCTAGCTTG
>UPTN01000368.1_pt1 | contig 24214 bp, 11 predicted proteins | sample 2160111 | NCBI WGS metagenome assembly UPTN01 (sample SAMN06265058, study PRJEB28932) | marine metagenome | isolation source: Columbia River Estuary | place: USA:Columbia River Estuary, USA | collected 2014-05-05
CTGATTGACCAAAGAAAAAACAACACACCGCCTAAAAACTTTGAATCTGCAGGTAATGATATATTAGGTGGTGGATTTGACTTAGGTTCTTTCGAGCCTAGGTAATAATAGTAATAATAATTATATAATATTTTATCATGGAAGAACAATTACAAGAAGGTGTTCCACAGGAAGAAGTTAAAGTGGAAGAAACACCTACAAACGAAGACAAATCCCCTATGTCTTACGAAGACGGGGTAATTAAGGTAGACTTAGCAGAGTTAAACAAAACACAAGAAGATGCCGTTCAAGAACAGGAAGCAGGTGTAGTAGATGTTAATGAATCAACTGAAACTAGTGAACAAGTTGTTGAAGAAATACCACAACAGCAAGAGACTGTTCAAGCTGAACAACCCGTTCTTGAAGAAATAACAGAAGAAGAGGTTATAGAGCAAGCTGAAGAACTTGAAGATCAGGTAGAACAAGCTTTAATAGAGGCTGATGCAGGGGTTGAATTACCAGAAAACATACAAAAAGCTGTTGATTTTATGAATGACACAGGCGGAAGCTTGGAAGATTATGTAAAACTTAACACTGATTACTCTGCATTAAACGAAACTCAATTGCTAAGAGAGTATTACGAAAACACTAGACCTCACCTCGATAAAGAAGAGATTGACTTTTTAATGGAAGACAATTTTGCTTATGATGAAGAGCTAGACGAGGAAAGAGATATACGTAAAAAGAAAATAGCTCACAAAGAGGAGCTCGCAAAGGCTAAAAACCATTTAGATGGTTTAAAGTCTAAGTACTATGAAGAGATTAAAGCTGGATCAAAATTAAATCCAGAACAACAAAAAGCGGTTGAGTTCTTTAACCGATATAATAAAGAACAAGAGGAAACAACTAAATTAGCTGAAAATCAAAAAAATGCATTTTTAAACCAAACTAGTAAAGTTTTCAATAATGATTTCAAAGGTTTTGATTATCAAGTTGGGGATAAGAAATATAGGTTTAATGTTAAAAATGCAGAAGAGGTTAAAACTAACCAAAGCGACATTAACAATTTTGTCAAGAAGTTCTTGAATGAAAAAAATGAAATGTCTGATGCTTCTGGTTATCATAAATCTTTATTTACAGCTATGAATCCTGACGCAGTAGCAAAACACTTTTATGAGCAAGGCAAGGCTGATGCAATAAAAGATAGTATGGCTAAGACAAAGAACGTAAATATGGACCCGAGAGGGGTTCATGAAAATACGACGGCTCCTAATGGCTGGACTGTGCGATCTGTAAATGGTGTTGATTCTTCTAAATTAAGAGTAAAAATTAGAAAATAACAAATTTAAAAATTAAAAATTATGGGATTTCCAAATCCGGGCACAGGTGCCCAATTAAACCATTTAACTCCACGTCCTATTAAAGGATTATTTGGAGACAATTATTTATCAATAGGTGATTTAGATTTTACACAACAATTCTTACCAGAAGTGTATGAGAAAGAAGTAGAGCGTTACGGAAACCGTACGATCTCTGGATTCTTACGTATGGTAGGTGCTGAAATGCCAATGGCTTCAGATGTTATCGTATGGTCTGAACAAGGAAGATTGCACGTTGCTTTTGACGATTGTACTATCGATCAGTCAAATTTTCCAACAAACACAATTACTTTTGTAGATGACGCTGCTGGAACTGCTGGTGCTCAAACTGCCACTCAAAAAGCTGGATTATTAGCAACAGGCGCTACTATTAATATCACTGTAGGTGTTATATCTGTAAAAGCTAGAGTAAGTTCTACTTACACTGCAGGAGACACTACAGTAACTGTCACTCCTTATGGAGCTGCTGATTTAACTGCTTTAGGTTTATCTGCTTTAACAGGTGTTAAGATTTTCGTATACGGTTCTGAGTATGGAAAAGGATCAGGAGATGTAGGTAATTCTATTGATGCTAAATTCACACAATTTAACAACAAACCAATTATTCTTAGAGATAAGTATAATGTAAACGGTTCTGATGTTGCACAAATTGGATGGGTTGAAGTAGCAACAGAAGCTGGAACATCTGGTTACTTATGGTACTTAAAATCTGAGCACGAAGCTAGATTACGTTTTGAAGATCAATTAGAAATGTCTATGATCGAAGCTGTTAAAGATGACTCTGGTATTGCTGGAGGAGCTGGAGCTGCTGGATTCACAGGTTCTGAAGGATTATTTGCTGCTGTCGAAGATAGAGGTCTTATCTATAACGATCAAGATTTTGGAGCTCCCGCAACTGCAGGTGCACCATTTGGAGGATTAACTGAATTTGACGATATTTTAGCAGAGTTAGACAAGCAAGGAGCAATCGAAGAGAATATGTTATTCTTAGATCGTTCAACTTCTTTAGCTATTGATAACATGCTAGCACAAGCTAATAACACAGGAGTAGGCGGAACATCTTACGGTGTATTCGAAAACTCTGAAGATATGGCGCTTAACTTAGGCTTTTCTGGTTTCCGTAGAGGATCTTACGATTTCTACAAAACTGACTGGAAATACTTAAACGATTCTACAACTCGTGGATTAGTTAACGACGTTCAAGGTATTATTGTACCTGCTGGAGTATCTACTGTTTACGATCAGCAATTAGGTCAAAACATTCAACGACCATTCTTACACGTACGCTACAGAGCTTCTGAAGCTGACGATCGTAGAATGAAGTCTTGGATCACTGGATCTGTTGGTGGTAACTTTACTTCTGCTGTTGATGAAATGAACGTACACTTCCTTTCTGAAAGAGCATTATGTACTCAAGGAGCTAACAACTTTGTATTATTGAAGAAAACTTCGTAATGTAAATTAATGTAATTTTTACCCTCGTTGTACTGACGGGGGTAATTATTACTCTTATATGACATTAGCCCCTTACTAGTTATATACTATGGCTATTGTCACAATTTAAACTATTTAATTATATTATATTATGGCTAAAAAAGCTACAAAAGCAGAAGCTAATGAGGTTGCACCTCAGGAGGTAGCAGTTAAAACTGCACCAGTTCAAAAACCAGCTAAACCAAGTTGGGAAATTAAAGATAGATTATATCTATTAAAAGGCAATAAAAAACCTGTTATTTTTACGTTACCAGCAAAACACTCAACTATTAGACCTTTACTATGGTTTAATCAAGAGACTGGGGAACAGAAAGAAATAAGGTATGCTACAAATCAAAACTCGCCCTTCGCCGAGGATCAGCAAGGAACGGCTACATTAGGTCGTATTATCTTTAGAGATGGAGCTTTGACAGTTCCAAAAGAGATGCAGAATTTGCAAAAAATACTATCTCTTTATCACCCTTTAAAAGATCAACTATATACAGAATATAATCCAGTGCAAGAATCTGTTGACGAACTAGCATATATCAACATGGAAATTGATGCATTAACATTGGCTCGAGAGCTTGATATAGACCAAGCAGAAAGCATTTTAAGAGTAGAGTATGGCAATAAAGTAGATACATTAAGTAGCTCTGAGTTAAAAAGAGACTTAATAATCTTTGCTAAAAGAAACCCATATTTATTTATTGAGCTAGCTAATGATGAAAACGTAGAGCTTAGAAATATTGGTATCAAAGCCACTCAAGCTGGTATTATACAATTATCACCAGATCAAAGAACATTTACATTTGGTGATACTAAGAGGAAATTAATGACAGTTCCTTTTGACGAACATCCTTACTCAGCGTTAGCTGCATTCTTTAAAACAGATGATGGTATGGAGGTTTACAAACACTTAACTAAAAGACTGTAAGTCACTCATAGTGGTTAAGCCATCTTTGAGGTGGCTTAATTACTATAAATAATAATAAAAAACAATATGGCAGTAAGCATAGATACTGTATATCAAAAGGTTTTAGGTATACTTAACAAAGAACAACGAGGGTATGTCACAGCTCAAGAGTTTAATTTATTCGCTAATCAAGCACAACTCGATCTTTTTGAGCAATACTTTTATGATATAAATCAGTTTGGTAGAATACCTGGCAATAGCACGGAGTATTCTGATATGCTTAATATATTGAATGAAAAAATTAATGTATTTGAAACTACGGCTGAGCCAACTCGTACAGGAAGCTTTTTTAACGAGCCAACTGACTTATATAGATTAGGGACGGTAGTATATAAAAATACAACAACAAATGCCTTTGGCGCAACATCTACAGAAAGCATCGAAGCAGAGCGTATTAACGCTAATGAGTTTTTATACATAAATTCATCTCCATTAACTAAACCAAAAAATGTTAGACCTGTGTTTGTGTCAAATACAAGCGGAATCAGAGTTTACGGTGACAATGAAATAACAGGCACTACTGAAGTAGAGTTTCAATATATAAAGAAGCCAGCTAAAGTACAATGGGCTTACCAGATAGTATTTGATGAGCCTCTGTATGATGCAGCAAACTCTGTTAACTTTGAGTTACATCCTTCAGAAGAAGTTGAACTAGTTGTAAAAATATTAGAGCTGTCAGGTTTATTAATCAAAGACTACAACTTTTATAATGCTATTAATCAAGAAGAAATAGAAACTATTCAACAAGAAAAATCTTAATAAATGGGACTTATAAATCAAACAAACGAAGAATACTACTTAGGTCCTGATGGGATTTGGAATAGTTTAGACGAAAACTACGGCGACTACCAATCTATTTCCTTAAAAGATATTGTAAATAACTTTATAATTTCATATGTTGGAGAAGATAAAATCATAAGTAAGATAAAAAGAACTGACGTTGCTTTTCACGCTCAGCGAGGAATCCAAGAATTAAGCTTTGATACTCTACCTTCTTTTAAATCTCAAGAGATTGAAATATCTCCTCAACTATATTTTGTGTTACCACAAGACTATGTAAACTACGTGAAAGTAACATGGACAGATAAAGACGGTATTGAAAGAGTTATATACCCTGCCCACAAAACAAGCGACCCTTTACCTATTATACAAGATAATAACTATGAGTATACTTTTGATGAAAACGGTGAAATATTATACGCTCAAGATTCTGAAACTTGGAAACGTTTTAACAATCCCCGTAACTCAGAAGATAGCTTAGAAGGTCAGCTTCACAGAAGAGTTAATGGTGAAAGATATGGACTAGACCCTCAATACGCTCAATCAAACGGCGTTTTCTTTATAGATCAAATAAAAGGCTTAATAAGGTTTAGCTCTGACATGGTAGGTCGCATAGTTACATTAAAATACATAAGCGATGGTTTAGCTACCGATGGAGAAATGATTGTTCACAAACTAGCCGAAGAAGCTATGTACAAATATATTGCACACGCTGTTTTAGCAACAAGAGCTAATGTCCCAGAATACATGGTGGCTAGATTTAAAAGAGAGGCAGCTGTCGCAAAAAGAAATGCTAAGTTAAGATTATCAAATATAAAACTAGAAGAAATCACTCAAGTAATGAGAGGTAAGTCTAAGCAAATAAAACACTAATATATGCCAGAGTTTATTCATAATTTTACTAAAGGTAAAATGAACAAAGACCTTGACGAACGCTTAGTTCCGAATGGAGAATATAGAGATGCTTTAAATTTAGACTTAGCTAATTCTGATGCTAGCGATGTTGGAACTATGCAGAACATAGCCGGTAATTTAGAAATTAGAAATAAAATAGGTGCAGGTGCAACCTGGACCGGGGGCTACATAGATTCTATGACAAACCCTGTTTGTATAGGATCTTATAGAAACGACATAAACGAAAGAATATATTGGTTTATAGCTAGCGACGGTGTTAGCGCTATTGCGGAGTATGATGAAGTTAAAAATGCAGTCAGCCCTGTATTAGTAGACGTTAATGGTATTTTAAATTTTTCTATTGATTATTTAATTACAGGTATAAATGTAATTGATAAGTTTTTGTTTTGGACAGACGATCAAACTGAGCCAAAAAAGATTAATATTGAAAAGTTTAAAACAGGATCTACCAATTTCTCAACACAGAGCAAAATACCTAAATGGGAACCTAACCAAGATAGCTATAACACGAACTTATCTGGACGCCCTGATTTTGTTGAAGCAGATATTACTACAATTAAACTATCACCTTTAGAAGCCCCAACACATTTTATGGGAGCTAGTGCTTCTGACAACCCAGGGCAAACACCTCAACCAGGTACAGGCTTAGACCCGCTCACTACAAGCTGGGGTTATTTAGATCTTGAAAACTTCACTTACAAGCCAAACATTATCGTTAACCCAATAGCATTTCAATCACTACCTACGTATGCTCAGTATTTGGATCTTATAGATGAAAATGACGAGGTTTTTGCAAACTCAAGCTTAAATCCTGCAAATTCTGAGTCGTACCCTAATGGGTCTAGTACAGCTCCTTATTGGGACGGAAGAGTTACTTTTCAAGTAAACCAAACTCCTGGTAGCGCTTTGCAGGTTGGAGAAATATTAGTTTTATCTGGAGAAATACAGAATACATTTGGACCAAACGATAATTATGAAATAAGTTTAAAAATACACGCTATAAATGGCGTTTCTATAACTGGTGAAATACAAGCTATTTCTAGAAACATAAATAAATCTCTAGATAGCGAAGGTAACATTGAAGCTATATCCTGGGAAGTGCTTTTAGTAGAAAAAAAGCCTTTATTTGAATACGTTTTTCCAAGATTTGCATACAGATGGAAATATATAGATAATGAATATTCTTGTTATTCACCGTTTTCACCAGTAGCTTTTATTGGCAACGATTTTGAATATCTTTCTTCTGACGGTTACAATGTTGGCATGACCAACAATGTAAGAAAACTTATAATTCAAGATCTAGTTTGGAATGATGATGAAATTTCTGAAATTGATATACTTTACAAAGAATCTAGCAACACAGCTGTTTACGTAGTAGATACGTTAAAGAAAAGTGACTATCAAAACACTACTTTACCCACTGAGTATGAAATAAAAACAGAGTTAATTGGAGCGGTGGTTGAAAGTAATCAATTACTTAGGCCCTGGGATAACGTGCCTCGCAAAGCTAAGTCTCAAGAAATAATTGGCAATAGAATTGTTTATGGTAACTACTTACAAAACTACAGCACGGTGGGCGTTGTCAATGAAACTACAGGACAGATTTCAACACCAGTTAAATTAAACACGACATTGTTTTCTACAGAATATCCTGATTTATTAATTACCGACGAGGGAGCTACAGTTTCTACAACATTGCCATATGCGTCTCTAAAGTCAATAAGAACATACCAAGCTGGTATAGTTTATAAAGATGCTTATGGAAGAGAAACACCTGTTTTTACGAGTGAAAACTCAGGGCTTCAAGTAGATATTGTTAACTCTTCTACTGTAAATAAATTAGCAATACAACCTACTAATATACCACCTAGCTGGGCAACACACTATAAGTTTTTTGTAAAAGAAACTTCAAATGAATATTATAACCTAGCTTTAGATAGATATTACTTAGCAGAAGATGGTAATATTTGGTTGTCATTTCCTTCTTCAGAAAGAAATAAAATAACTGAAGAATCCTACTTAATACTAAAGAAGCAGCACGAAAAAAATGTTGCTGTAAAAGAATTGAATAGATACAAAATATTATCTATTGATAATTCTGCTCCAGACTTTATATCTAAATTTGACAATTTCGTAGCTTCAAGAGATGTTACGGCTGAAAATGAAATTGAGCCTGGTAGAGTAACTATAGAGTTTGGGACAGGTAGTGATCCGGGTGACACTTTTCGAGGTGGTTTAAACAGTAGTGCTAATAAATTAACTATAACATACCAAGGCATAACGTCTAATAAATACGATATATCAGGTTCAACCCCTAACGACACCAATGAAAGCTTTGATGTAGTTTTAAGTCAACCTCTAGGCAATGAAGTGCCTAATATAGATGATGGTGATGCCTTAAAAATAACTATATATGAAGAAGTATCTAAAAATCTACCTGAATTTGAGGGCAGATTTTTTGTAAAAATAAACAGAGACTTCGCATTTGATACAAATGTTATAGATTCATTTGACGCTCAAAAAGTTAATTACGCCGTTGTTGACGAAATAGATTTTAACGCACCAATAGCTAATGGCTGGGAGGAGGCTTTGCTTGGTGGACCGTTTGTTATTCCAGGAGCTACAAGGGGTTATTACTATGGAGATAACGCAAATGTTAGCGGGGATTGCGCGCCGCATTCTAATGACTACCGGTTGCTTGGGTGGGGCGGAGGCGTTCCCCAGTATTATGGTTACAGAATGAACCCTGAGAAAGATTGGGTGTATAACCCGCCTGGGCAGGGACAGACCAAATTTGGCTACATACACGTAGGCACTGGGGCCAATGGATTTATAGACAAAATAACAGGAAGGGCTGGGGCGAGGAATGAATTACAAGCACCAAATGGGTCGTTTAATCCAGGTGTTAAAATAAGATTCGCTAATACCGATCCAAACGCCGAGTATTCTAGTAGATTATCTGAGGTATATACGGTTATAGCCACCCAATCAAGAACAACTGCTAGAGGTCAACAACAAAAGATGTTCTTTGAGGGCTGCAGTAACAGCTTTGATGGAAATTTGGATAAGAACTGGAAATATACAGTGATGGTTGAATTAGACCGGCCAATTAATGATCCTTGGATGCCTAACTTCAATGAATGGAGTGTCTTAAACGAAACACTGCCTAGTATACAGATCGTAGAGCCGGTTTATGAAGGTGGTAATAAAGTTTTAAGTTCTAGCAATCCAGCTATTTTTGAAACAGAGCCTAAAGAATCTATTGACTTAGATTTATACTATGAAGCTTCAAACGCGTTTCCTATTTCTGAATATAATACAGAAAAAACTTTAGACTGGTTCAACTGCTATATTTACGGCCAAGGTGTTGAGTCTAACCGTATAAGAGACGACTACAACGCTCCTTTTATAGACAAAGGACCTAAAGTATCTACAGTGTTAGACGCTCCTTATAGTGCTGAAAGAAGAGGTAGTGGATTTATATTTTCACAAATATACAACTCTACTTCTGGGATAAACAGATTAAACCAGTTTATACAAGCAGAACCAATTACAAAGGATCTTAATCCAATACATGGTACGATACAAAAATTGCACGCTAGAGACACTGATTTAATATCTCTGTGTGAAGATAAATGTTTCCGTGTATTAGCTAATAAGGACGCTCTATTCAACGCTGATGGCAATGCTAACTTAACATCTAATCAAGCTGTATTAGGTCAAGCCGTGCCTTACGCAGGGGAGTTTGGTATATCTAAAAACCCAGAGTCATTTGCATCTTATGGCTTTAGATCTTACTTTTCAGATAAAAATAGAGGTGCTGTTATTAGACTTTCTGCTGACGGTATAACTAACATAGCAGAAAAAGGTATGTCTAGCTTTTTTGCAGATAACTTAAGAACTACCACAAAAGCTATAGGTAGTTATGACGATGACAAGGATATATACAACCTTACATTGAATAACTTGTCTAGCTATTGGCAAAAAAGATTAAGTCTCGATGCTGACTACCAGCTAGACCCAGACTGCGAAGACGCTCCTGACAGCTTAGTACCTAATACAACGGTATCGTTTAAAGAAGGCGTAGATGGATGGACTAGTAGAAAAGATTTTATACAAGAATCAGGTATAACGTTGAACAATAATTACTACACTTTTAAAAATGGTCGTGTTTGGCTACATGGAGTTAACACTTTACATAACAACTTTTATGGAGTTCAATATGACAGCTCTTTTAATGTTGTTTTTAATGAAATGCCCCAAGTTGTAAAAGGCTTTAGTACTTTAAACTATACAGGTACAGCTTCTAGAATACTTGAATACGAAGGGTTAAACGAAAAATGGTATTCTATAGCAGAAGTTAATGCTAATCAAATAATACCTACAGGTTCACAGATTAAAAAACACGGTTGGTATACTAGTTTTGTTAGAACAGATCTTGAAGCTGGTAAAATTAAAGAATTCCAAAAGAAAGAAGGTAAGTACTTTAACTACATAAAAGGCACTTTGATTGGGTGTGAACCTGACGGCGGAGGTATTGGACCTTGTTTAGACTGCGGAGATGATACGCTTCAAGATTACTTATTAACAGTTACTATTGACGAAGCTTGTAGCAGCTCAGGTTCTCCTACTCCAGACACCGACTTTGAAGGTTGGTATCAATGGAACATGAAAGGTTATTTTGCTTCAATAGTAAATGAAACTTTAGCCCAAGATGCTAAGTGTATAATAGACGAATTTTATAACAACTTAAACCAAGACTACGGCGGATCTACGGTATATCATAGAACTTTTAAGTATGTTTTTAGTGAAGGTGTTAGTGTTGGTACTCAAATGTATGATAAGGATACTTTACAGCCATTAACTACTCCAGGGTGTTATTTGTACATAAAAAACCCTGCCGGTGCGGCTCCAAATGGCCCTGCTTTAGACCCTGATAATACAACTCCAGTACCTGCCACGTACTTTATAGTTATATGGGGATCAGACGGTATTATTGATTCAGTTACGCCTTATAGCGTGTTAACCACTTGTGATCCTCCAACCCCAGAAATGTCTAGAGTTTTTAATTGGAGACTAAACGCAAACAATTCTGATCCTCAAATACCTTCTTTTATTGTTTCATCAGGGCACACCAGCACGGATAACTTTTTATGTGGCTTGAGGTCATTTATGAATTTGTTTTGGGAGCAAAGAGATGATCCAAACATAAACGGACCTAACCAGGGATGGTCAAGCCAAGATATTTTTTGGAATGGCCCAGGGGAAATTGAGCTAAATACAGTTCTTTATTCAAATCTGGATCCTTTAAACGTTGCTCCTTCACGTTACTTTGTAACTGGATCGGGAACTGGACCATACGCAAGCTACATTGATTACGATGAAGCTAATAGATGGACTGATGTATCTGTATTACCTGATGGTTATAAGCTAATTAAAACGGACGGGAACGGGGTAGTTATTGAAATTACTCAAATGAATCAAATTCCAAACCCTCCATGTAATTAAAATAAAAAAATAAATATGCCAAGTTTCAATAATTATACATTTACAAATGTTCAGTATACTATACCAGAAGGAACTAATGTTTTTGCATTATACCCAACAGCACAAATAACAATTGTGCCAAATAGTGGATATACAGCAGTTGCTGCAGATTTTTCACTAGATCCTAGCTTTTCTGACAATGCAGTACAATCTGTGGTTTTTACTCAAGATGGTTTAAACGTACTTTGCACCGTAACGTTTGACATAGATTTTGTAATGCCGTCAGGTAATTACACAATACCATTATGTGTTGTTGGAGAAGGAGGCGTAAGCCTTATTACTATAGATGGAACATTCATTGCCAACGTAGGGCCTAATATTTCAGGAGATGTAAACGAATCTGTTCCTTATACAAACTCAGGAAGTGTTGGAGAACTTGAATTGCTTTTTACTAAAAATTATACAGCTAATACCGGCTACTACTTAACTTCAACTGGACTTCAAGTTGTTACAGGCAATGCGTCTAATTACAATATAGTTCAAGCGCCTACTTATGATGGGGATAACAATTTAATAGGCATTAGCTATGCCGTTAATTACTTATACCCTAATCAAAGTATTGATGGTGATGTATTACTAATTAATCAAGTTTCAGCAAATGAAATATATGTTGCTCCTCAGTATATCACAAGTTACTCTGCTTTACCTAGCACAGTTAGCGGATTTGGGGGCCAAAGCGTAAACTGGCAAGTGTTCGGCGGAGAAGGAGCGGCTGTTACTGCAGCTATAGTAGGTTTAAATTATGGATATTCTGCAACTATAATTAATAACGAAACCATTGGCAACACCGGTGTAATAACAACTGAAGTATTATTTCCGGATATATACAGCTCTTGTAATGGTTCTTGTAACGAGGTTTATACTATTACATTAACAGGAGATTTAGATTCTGCTTTTAGTCAGTCGAATCCTATAACAATTTATCAATCCACGTGGTCTCCAAGAATAGAATTTACAGCAACAACAGCTGGAAGTATAACAGGGTTTACTCCGGTGGTTAAAACTTCAGCTGCATTTACTGATTTACAAAATAACCCTCAAATAGTAAGTATAGAATGGAATTTAACGTCCTCAAGTTTATTAGTGCCATACCAAGAAGAAGGCGCTAACGTATTAACGAATACTAGCTTTAACACTTTTGAAGTAACCGCCGCAGCGACAAATTCGCCTACATTAACTGTTGATGATACTTCTAATTTAGTAGTTGGAAGTGAGTTTAGTTTTAATGGCACAGATAGAGGTATTTATGAATACAAAATAACTGCTATAAATTCACCTACGGAAATAGTTGTTTCGCCAAATATTACCGCTACCTCTGGGCTTAAAGCCGGAGCGTATACTAATAACGGTAATAATGTTGATATTAACTCTATAAGCTTAAGTTCAAAAGAAGACGGGTCTATTGATTTTGTAGCTGAGGTGGCAATAAATTACTTTGGGGCAGCAGACACTACTTTTACGTTCTTGTTAGACGACTTAATTAGAGAAATACCTTCAATAGCTTGCGGCGCAACAGCTGCTAGCGGTGTAGAAGGCGTAACGGATCAAATTATAACTTTAGATCCAGCAGGCGGCTTAATAGCGTTCTTATTAAAGCCTCAAAGTGTTAGGGATAAATTTGAAATTATACATGGATCCCCCAATAGCACTTTCTTAGTTAAAAAGGCAACAAGCTCCATGACTGCTGCTAATAATTATGGGCCGTTTGATAATGTTTTTGGAACTGAGCCTACCAACTTAATACCAACTGTAAATCAAGCTAATAACACGAATCAATTCATAGGTACAGCTTTAAGCGCAATAGTGCCAGATAGAACTTCAGAATTTTTTAATGATACTGGATTTACTATACCAAGTATGACTGTAGGCGGAACTACTTATCAACAAGTTGTTTGGTGGCAATACACAGCAGCCGATTATACTAATAATCCGAATGCAACAATGAGAATAACAGGGCCTTCTGGAACACAATGGGACATACTAAGGTTATGTTGTCCAGACGTTAATTGTACTTAAAAATAAAAATATGGCAAATATAACTTTAACATTTTCAAACCCCTTACCTGAAGGAATTCAAGTAGGAGACATTGCTTGGTACTTAAATACAGCTACAAATGTAGAAGTAGAAATGGGACCAATACTTTCAGTGGGAAGTAACCCTGTTTCTATAGTTGTAGATGCAGCAGCTGGTGTTGCGCCTCCTACTCAAAGCGATTTTATTTTTTATGCTGAAAATCCTATTGGTTTTTTAGGACAGCTTAAAGGTTACTACGCTGAAGCTCAATTTAGAAATAGCTCAACAAGTTATGCAGAGTTATTTTCTGTAGGCTCAGAGATATTTGAGAGTAGTAAATAACGTGTAATAATAATATATAAAGTAATAGAATATGATACCAATGGGTGCAGTAATGTCAGGAGTTCAAGGAATCGCTGGAATAGCAGGTGGTTTAATTGGCGCTGGCAAAAGAAAAAGAGAACAAAGAGCTGCTCAAGCTGATTTTAATAAAAGAAAAGGGCAGTTTGAAGATTTAGATACATCAAACTTGTATACTAATTTAGAAAACGTATATGAAGATTTAACTGTAAACCAGCAGCAAGCAGAGTTCACTAATAGAGCTCAACAACAGTCAATGGCTAATACTATGGACACTATGCAAGGCGCAGCCGGAGGATCAGGTATTGCCGCTTTAGCTCAAGCTATGGCTAATCAAGGTTCGTTAAACGCTGAGAGAGCAGGTATATCAATAGGGCAACAAGAAAGATCAAACCAATCCGCTCAAATGCAACAAGAAGCACAGAATCAGTTGTTAGAAAGACAAGGTGAAGGTCAATCGAGATCCGCAGAACTAAACAAAGTAAGTACACTAATGGGTATGGCTGGTCAAAGGCTAGGGGCAGCTAACGAAGCTAGGGCCGCTGGAAAAAAAGCTATTCTAGGCGGGGTAGGAAATATACTAGGCGGAGCCGGGCAAGCAATTCCTGGAATGATGCGTTAATAAACTTAAAATAAAATGACAGAAGAACAATTATTATCAAAAGACAGGCAAAAAGTAGCCCAGTTTTTAAGTTTAGCAGATAGCGGTACTGTTCAAGCAGGGCTAACGCCTAAGCAGAAACAGCAGCAGACAGAATATATAATGCGTCAAAGAGATATATATGCTAACGCAGCGTTTAGAGCTCAAGACAAACTCATCCCAAAAACATCACCTGCTTACCTACAGAACATTCAAGAAATGAATCAAGTTAAAAGTAACTTAGAAAACTTGGCTGTACAACAAAAAGCTATAGGAGATAACCAACAGCAATATCTTGAAGATGTAGAAAACGGTAGAATATCTAAAGCTAATTACGTAGACGGTAAGTCAAATGGTTTAGCTGACATTTATTCAGGTGTCGCTAATATGAACATCGATGATTTTGGAAATTTAACCTTTGAGGTTGACGGTGAATACAAACCATATGCTCAAGTCGCTGATTATTCTTTAAAGTCTATAGATACAGCTAATGGTATTTTAGATTTAGTAGATAAAGTAGCTAGTTCTAAAAAACCTATGAATAAAGCTCAAATGGGTATGTTTGACAATAGAATAAAAAGCATTATCAATGAAGCCTCTAGATCCGATGTTGTATCATTAATTAAAGATGATTTATTACCTGGGTTTGAGAACATTGATATTGACGACGAAATGTTTAAAACAGAAAATCTACCAGCATTGAAAGATATTGTTGTAGATATTATAAATAACGCAGCTAGCGACATCAATAGTAGTATTCCAGTTCACGTTGATGGACCTAAAGAAAACACTCCAAAACTAACTCAAGCTGAGATAAATAGAGGAGATAAAAAACAAAGAGTACAAGATAGAACTAATACAATTGTAGACGGTTTACTAAAAAACCCAGGGTCTACAATAAGACAATATTTTGGTCTTGATGGAGTTAACATAGAAGGTAATGTAATAACGATAGGCGAAGGTGATGACGCGCAGGTATTTGATATGAATAGAGCTGAGGATATAGCTAATCTAGCTGGTCAAATGGACGCGTTTAAGTATGGATCTGATAGCATAACAGACTTAGTGGCAGAGCAAATACCAGTGTACCTTGACAGTAGAAGACAAAGTCGTGGAGAAAAAAGAATAATGACAAGTGGTTTACCAGGTTCAAATAAACAAAATTAAATTATGTTCGAATACGAAGGAAATGAATACTCATTAGAAGATGTAAAACAAGCTGCTTCAAATCTTGATATGGGATTTGACGAATATGTTAATAAATACAATCTTAAAGAAAAGGGAAAAGCAAACGGTGTTGCACAACAGGATGCAACTGTAGCACCTCAACCGGAAATAGCATCCGAGAATATGGACTCAGAGCCGGAAAATGGTTCTTTGGATTTAAAAGAAATTGATCTTGACACGTATATAACCTTACAGCCACAGCAGAAAATGGGCGTTCCTTATGAGCGCAGAAAAGAGCTGAATAAAGAGCGTAGAAAAAGAGATTTTCAGATAAAAAAAGATAGAGCTAATTCAACGGAAGAAGCTAAGCTATTTAAACAGATGACTGAAGGTTATTTCAGTAATCCTTCTTTATATGAAAACGTACAAGACAAAGGTTTTATTAATAAATTACTTACTAAAATAACATTTCCTACTTTAGAGTGGGGCACAGATATTTATTCTGAAAAAGATGTTGAGAGTAAAGGTAGAATCGAAGGAACTGTATCGGAGCTTAATAAAAATCCAGAATATAGAGAAGAAATAGTAGAAGGTTTAAAGAAAAGGTTTGAGTTAGAGTATCCTGACAAGGAGCTTCCTGATGTCTTAGCTATAGATAACTTTGTAGACAACGCTATAGATAAAAAAATAAGCGAAGAGCGTAATATAATAACTACAAAAAGGCAAGAAGCCAAAGAGCAAGATGAAGATGTAGTTGAAGTTTTCAAAGAAGGATCTGATATATACATGGCTAAAGGTATTGTTTCTGAAAAAGAGATTCCAGCCATAAATATATCTAACGAAATACTAGAGCTTGAAGAACAAAAGAAAAATAGTATAGAGCAAGACCCAGCTTTAGACTTAAAGATAAAAGCTAAACAAAAAGAGCAAGAAGATTTGTTGATTAAGATAGACGAAAATTACACGTCTTACTTTGACATATCAACTAATAAAAGACTTACAGCACTAGAGAAGCAAGCTAGAGAGGACGCTGGCGAAGAGGAAACCATGGTTGACAAATCTAAAGAATTAACGGCTTTAGAAAAGTTCTACTCTTCACAGCCTAGAGAAAAGCTAAAAACGCAGTACTACGGTAATATATCTGATATAAAAAACCTAGAACAAGAGTACAAGGATATATGGAATACGGTATCAGCTGAAGACACTGATGTTTATGAGAAAATAAAAAATACTGATTTTTTCAATAACTTAAGTAATAGAGAAAAGGCTATAGAGTCTTTAAATTACGTTAGCGATGAGCAAAGAGATAGAGCTAAAAAAGAACTAGGTTTTATTGATGAAGATTTAAAAACATCGTTATTAGAAGCTGAAGCTCTTAAAACAACCTTACTGCTTAATAGGGATCCAGCTAGCATTAAATCAGACGGTGTTACTAGATTTTTTGAATCTGCTGCTGAAGCCACTTTTGGTGAAAAAGATATAGTTCTAGATTTTGGTACTTCTAAAAGAAAAGAGCTAGACCAGCTAGAAAAAACACTAAAAGATGCAGATATAGATCTTACTAAAGATCAAAAAGAAAATTTTGAAAGAAGTATAGCTATGGAAGTGACTGAAGGCGTTGGCGCTTTTGTTCCTGAACTAGCTAAGTTCGCTGTCGCTAATAAAGCACAGGGCGCATTAGGTATGACTAAGGTTTTAGGTAACTTAATGAAGTCTAAAAAAACTATAGATAGAGTAAAAGGCTTTATGCTTGGAGCTGTTTTAGAAGAAGCTAAATTTAAAGCTGTAACATTAGGTGAGTCTGAACTAGGCGCTGGTGCTTTTTTCTTTGTAGGTGGTGCTGGTGCTAGAGCTTTAATGCCTTTTAGGTTCACAGGTAAAGCAGCTGCTTTTAACCCTGCTTTAGAAAAAATTGCTTTAGCAGGTGTTGGTGGAGCAACAGCTAGTGAAGTAGCTTTAGTAGGTGAAGGTTTTTTAAAGTCTTTAGAAGGCAATGTTGACTTTGAAGCATATATGAACGAGAGCTTTGGTGAAGATGCTAAAGCTATGAGAAGATTTGCTGTTAACGCTGGTGTTTTCAGTGCTATTGGAGCAGCTGGCATGAAAAGCACGGATTGGATGTCTATGTCTGGTAAGTACAAACTTCTTGACAAGCTTAAAAACGATTTATCTACTGGTGAATTAAATTCTTCTCAAGAAAAGCAGAAAATAAACAGTATAGAAACCTTAACAAGAGACATAGCTATATCGGAAAGAAGCTATGACGATCTTGTTATGTCTGATCAATTGGAGAATAAAGCTAACGCTGAAAAAGCTTTAGCCGAAGGTAATCTTACTTTTATAGAAAAAAGACAAGCTAAAAAAGCTGTGTCAAGGGCTAATGCAAACATTGACAGAATAAGAAGAAAAGTAAACACGTTTAAAACAAACGTTGAAAAAAGCGGAATACTTGTTGGTGATAAAAAACTGAAAGTAATTGTCACTGAAAATGGTAAAGACGCACAAGGTAGAGATCTTATAGCTAGTGACTCTAAAGCCGAGTATATATCAGAAAAAGATGGTATACCAATGAACGCTATCGTTGTTAACATAAGCAAAATGCGACCTGGCGTTGGAGGTCACGAGCTTGGTCACGCTTACTTTAAAGCTGCTTTTGACGCTAACCCTAAAGCTGCAGAAGCTCTTAAAAGTAAAATAGAGACTCAAGTAGAGCCTATTTTAGATCCATTTTTTAAAGAAGCAACAGGGTCAACATTTAAAGAATTTTTAGACAAGACGTATGATAAAGATTTAACAGCTGAAGAGTATGTTTTTAACGTTGTAGAGCAACTTTCTAAGCCTAAGTTTAGAGATGTGTTGTTGAAACAAGGTGTATTACCAGGTCTAAAAAGAGCTATAAACAATACAGCAAACTCTATGGGTCTTGGCTTTAAAGAAAAAGACCTTAGAACAGCTGGTGATGTTTTAGAGTTTTTAAGCAGTATAGAAGACATAAGTAAAAGAGGTAGTGCTACAGCTCTTAAAAAGAAGTTTGATCAATTTAGAGATGTTAAAGTAGATGGTAATAAGCTTTATGATATTGAAGGTGTTGAAGTGACGTCTAAAAGAGCTGAAAAAGCAAAATCATCTAAAGAGCTAGAAACCTCCGCTAGTAAACTAGCTGAAAAATACAAGAACAACAAAGAGGGTATGACACCTAAAGAGCTAACTGATTTTAAGGATCAATATGTAAGCTTAGGTGTAGAAGCTGTAAGTAGATGGGCGGCTAAAAAAGGTGTACCTGTTAGTGCTATTAAAAATAATCCTGAAATAGCAGGTAAAGTTTTAGATCAATTTGAAAGCGTTGTTAGAAACTACAAACCTGTAAACCCAAAAACAGGAGAAAAAGTAGAGCTTAGTACTTACATGCAAAAACCTTTAGGATTAAGAGTTGGTCCTAAAATAGTAGAGGAGTACAGTAGAAAACTAGAGACTACAAGTACTGACACTGAGTTCGCTAGGGATTTAGTTGATCAATCATCTCCTGAGGCTTTGGCCGAAAGAAGAGTTAAGGAAGAAGCTGAAGCAAAAGACCTTATTGATGTTAGAGATTTCACACCGGTGAAGATCAAACGCGAGCTAATAGAAGAATCTGTAGATGTAAAACCTGAAACTATATCTACGTTGACATATAAAACAGCCGCTAGTGAATACTCTCCAAAAGTAGCTGAAGCACTATTAGATGTGCCTTACGATAGAGCTACTGGCAAATCTACCTTAAACTACGGTAAAGGCGGTGGAGCAGCTGAGGTTTCTAGAATGCAAGGACTCTTTAGAAATGTGCAAGAGTTTAAGAAGTTTATGGAGACAGTGCCAGAGTATAATGTTGCTGGTCCAGAGACTACACTTAAAACATTAGAAGGCCAAGAAAAAATTATAGATGTTTCGCCTGATGCAAAAGGTTACGCTACAGGTTTAAACAACAAGTTGCTTAAATTGATGTATGACAAGGTCGATGTTAAAATACCTGGCATATCATCTCCTAAAGGTAGAAGCTTAGGTAAAACTTCTCAAACTCAAGTTTGGAGATTAAAACCTGAGTTTAGAAAACCGTCTATAGAAACTTTAAGAAAATTACAGCAAGATATAGGTATCACGCCAGCTGGTGAACTCAGTATACCTATGAAAGCTGCTAATAGAACTAAGTTTGGGACACTCTTACAGGGTTTAACAAAGCTTTATGTAGATAATGTTACAAATAAAGTTATAAGGTCTAAGATTGAAGAATCTGGAATTAAGACAGCTAAAGGCACGGATCAAATAATAGCTGATATTGCGGCTGGTAAGTCTAAGCGTATTGCTAGTAAAGATATTAAAGAAAATATAGCTAAGTTTAAGCCCAGCTTCTTAAAGGACCTAAAAGACATAAAAATGTATGAGGAAGGTGAGTCTGATTTTTACAACGCTCTATCATCTGGTATGAGTGTTGAGAAAGCTTTTAACTCCTCCTTTAATAAAACTCTTTTAACCAGTAAGAATGGCAAGCCTTTAAAAGCTAAAAACGATTTAATAAAGTCTATTGAGTGGATGACTGGCGAATATGATAGAGCTAGTAGAGCTCTTTCTAAAGGCACTGAGCCAAAGTCGCTTCAAAGGTTTTTATACGAACAAGTTTCAGAGCAAAGAGCTGTTGAGAACTTAAAGTCTATGCTTGAACTAGATTCTAAATCTTTAAACTTTGATAGCCCAGAGCAAGTGTATTCTGCTGTTGATAGGTATAAAACTGTTTACGAAAAAGCTAGTAAAAAGTCAGAAAAAGATTTAATAGATCTAGCCGCGTTTACTATAAAAAATATGGTAAGTAATGCTAAAACTGGTAGTGGCTTAAACAAATGGGTTAAAACAGATGCTGGATGGGTTCTAGAAACAACTGGTAAAGGTGGTGGAAAAAGACAAGGTTTGTTCGGTACGCCTGAAGAGTTTATAGGTGTATTAATTGAGCCTTACTTAAAAAATCCAGAGTCTTTAAAAATAGTTAGAACTGGACCTACAAAAAAGTTTCAATACTTAGAATATAACGGTAAGAGATTAAGCGTAGACAGAGCCCCTCAAAGCGCAGACGCTACGTCTAAGGCTATTAAAGAAATAAAAGAAACTGGAGAAATATCTACAGTAACATTAGAAAAATCTTTAGAATACTCTAACAAAAATAAAGATTTATTTTTAGATTTTCTAGACGCTGCCAAAGAAGGTAGTAAAAACGACGTTGGTATGTTTTTATCAAACTCAACAGCTACCATGGAAAACTTTTTAAGAGCAGCTGCTAACCTAAATAGCTTTGCTTTACAAAAAGGAAATTTTAATCCTAAAGAATACAGATACGAGCATAATCCACCGGCTAATGTAATGAAGGTTTATGCCGTTGATTATGTAAATGGTAAAATATCTAGATCAGATTTTAGAAAAATACTAGATAAATACAACGCTAGTATTATACCTGAGGCTATGGACAACATAGTCAATGAGAAATATCAAAGCTCTATACCGTTAGGTGGTATTGAAAATACCTGGAAAAGGTATTATAACTTTAGTCACTACGGTAGAAACATAACGGAGCTTACTCTTTACGAAAAGCAAGCTGATGGAACTTATACGACTACTAGAAAAGGAGCTGGGTTTGAGCAAGCCTATAAGGACGCTCAATCTGCTTTAAAGCAAAACACGTCTACAAAAGCTTCTAAGGAATTTTTTGAAAAACCTAAAAGCGTTCAGGAGAGTATAGAAAACTTAAAATCCTTAGACAAAGCTTTAAAAGCCGGTAATGACGTTAAAGCCCCTGTTAAAAAGATTAGAGTGTTTGACTTTGACGACACGTTAGCTAGATCTAACAGTAAAGTAAATTACACTGCACCTAATGCAGAAGGTGGCTTCTCACAAGGTGCTAATAAATATAAAGCTATATTTATGGTTGGTGGTCCTGGAGCTGGTAAAACCAATATAGGTAAAGGATTACAATTAGGTAGACGTGGATATAAAGTAGTTAATCAAGATATAGCTCTAGAGGCTATGAAAGCAGAATCTGGTCTACCTGCTAAAGAAGGCGAATACAATAAAGAACAAAGATCTATGAGATCTAAGCTCGGCGCAGCGGCTAGAAAAGCAGCTGTAGCCAAGTTCGATAAGTATGCTAAAAATGGAGACGGCATGGTCATTGATGGTACTGGCGCTTCTTATAACGCTACAATGAAAAAAGTAAAACAACTTGAAGACGCAGGTTTTGAAGTTCACATGGTTGTAGCTAACACACCTCTTGAAACTGCCATATCAAGAAACAAAGCTAGAGTAGAAAGATCTTTACCTGATTTTGTTGTTAGAAAAACGTGGGAGCAAGTTCAAGAAAGCGCTAAAAAGTATAGAGAAGATTTTTCTGATAGATTATATGAAATAGAAACAACTGATATAGGTTTTGGCGAAGCACTTCCTGAAAGGTTTTTACAAAAAGTTTACTCAGGTATAACAAGAAATAAAGTTGGTAAAATCAATGCGTCTGAGTTTGCAAAGCAATCCGATTTATTAGAAAGTCAAGGAGCTAAGTTTGATTTTAGAGAATTTAGTAAAGTTATAGACGGAGAAAAAGGACCTTTGTTTAGTGTAGCTGAAAAAATAGCTGCAGCAAGAGGAACTGAAGATGTATTTATATTAACCGCTAGACCACCTGAATCTGCTGTAGAAATACAGAAATTCATGAAAGAGTCTGGTATATCAATACCACTTGAAAACATAACTGGACTAGGTGATGGTACTGCTAAAGCTAAAGCTAAATGGGTTTTAGATAAAGCGGGTGAAGGTTATAATGATTTTTACTTTGCAGATGACGCTATTAAAAACGTTAAAGCCGTTAAAGATATACTAGGTCAAATAGACGTAAAGTCAAAAGTACAACAAGCTAAGGCATCTAAAGATATAGATCTTAGCAAAACGTTTAACGAATACTTAGAGTTTAAAACTGGTATTGGAGCTCAAAAGAAATACGCTAGAGTAAAAGGCGAGGTTGCTGGAGAAGGAAAAGGTAAATTAAACTTTTTTGTTCCTTATTCTGCCAATGATTTTACAGGTTTGCTATACACAACTTTGGCTAAGGGTAAAAAAGGTGAAGCTCAAATGCAGTTTTATAAACAAACAATGCTAGACCCTTACGCTAGAGCTATGAATAACATATCTAGAGACAGAATCGCTATGTTAAACGACTTTAACGCGTTAAAAAAACAAATAAACTCTGTACCTAAAAATTTAAAGAAAAAACTACCTGGAGAACCTTATACTCAAGAGCAAGCTATTAGGGTTAATTTGTGGAGTAAGCAAGGTATGAAAGTTCCTGGTTTAAGTAAGGCGGATTTAAAATTACTTAACGAGTTTGTAGAGAAATCCCCAGAATTAAGTTCTTTTTCAGATCAGTTATCAAACATATTAAAAGGAGATCAATACGCTAAACCTGGAGAAGGTTGGGTTACTGGTACAATTACTACAGATTTACTACAAACTTTAAACACAACCAAAAGAGCTAAATACTTAGAGCCTTGGAAGCAAAACGTTAGTGAAATATTTTCTGAGCAAAACTTAAACAAGCTTGAAGCTGCGTTTGGTAAAAATTATAGATCTTCTATGGAAGGTATATTGAAACGTATGGAGACTGGTAGAAATAGAGGTAACAATGCAGATAAGTTTTCAGGTAAACTAGTCGATTGGTTAACAGGTAGCATCGGTGTGACTATGTTCTTTAACACTAGATCAGCAGTACTACAGACACTTTCTTCTTTTAACTACTTAAACTTTAAAGACAACAATATATTTGCTGCAGGAAAAGCTTTTGCTAATCAAAAACAATACTGGAAAGATTTTTCTACGTTGATGAACTCTGATTTCTTAAAAGAAAGAAGAAGTGGTTTACGTATGAATGTAAACGAAGCAGATATTGCTGATATGGCTAAGAAAGGTGGCGTAAGAGGTGTTGTTAATAAGCTTCTTGAATTTGGTTTTACACCAACACAGGTTGCTGATAGTTTTGCTATAGCATCTGGAGGTTCTACTTATTACAGAAATAGAGTAAAAAAATACGTGAAAGAAGGTATGAATGAGGCCGCTGCGGAAAAGCAAGCTCTTAAAGACTGGAGAGAAACATCGGAAGAAAACCAACAATCATCTAGACCTGACAGAATATCAGCTCAACAATCTAGTGATTTAGGTAGAGTTGTTTTAGCTTTTGCTAACACCCCGATGCAATACAACCGTATAATGAAAAAAGCCTATATGGATCTTAAAGACGGTAGAGGTAGTAAAAAAGAAAACATATCAAAAATACTTTATTACGGAGCTGTTCAAAACTTGATCTTTAACGCTCTTCAAAATGCTTTGTTTGCGATGGCTTTTGATGAAGATGATGAAATGTCTGAGCGAGAAAAACAAAGTTCTTATAAAGCATTAAACGGTATGGCAGATTCTGTCATGAGAGGTTCTGGTTACGTAGGTGCTATAGCTAGTGTCTTAAAAAACACAGCTATAAAGCTAAACACTGAGCTTGATAAAAAACGACCAAACATAGAAAGAGTCTTAGTTTCTGAATTGTTAAAAATATCACCACCTTTATCAGCTAAAGTTTCACAGATTCAGAACGCTTCTAGAGCTTACCAATGGAATAAAGATGAAATGATGGAAAAAGGCTTTAGTTTGGATAACCCAGCTTATTTAGCTGGTGGTCAGGTTATATCCGCAGCTACTAACATACCATTAGATAGATTGATTAAGAAAGTAAATAATATAGATGCTGCTTTAGGAGAAAATGTAGAGGAATGGCAAAGAATTGCTTTGTTAGCAGGTTGGAATGAATGGAATTTGGGTATGCAGGAAACTAGTAAGAAACCAAAAAAATCAAAGAAAACTAAAAGTACAAGTAGAAAACTTAAAAAAAGAAAATTAAGATAAATTAACATTTAAAAATAAAAAATGAA
>UPTN01000371.1_pt1 | contig 24127 bp, 19 predicted proteins | sample 2160111 | NCBI WGS metagenome assembly UPTN01 (sample SAMN06265058, study PRJEB28932) | marine metagenome | isolation source: Columbia River Estuary | place: USA:Columbia River Estuary, USA | collected 2014-05-05
TGCCTGCAGCATCATCAGAGCGGACGCTTTTCGAAGACTTCGATGTGCAGGCAGAGCCGGCAGCACGCGAGCCAGAGCCAGCACCGCAGGCAGCTTCAAATGATCTGCCACCACCTGCCTACGCACCGCGTCCAGAGCCGACCCTGACAGACGCAGACAGCTTTGTTGCACCGCGCGCTCCGGCACCGGGTACACCTTCGCCAGAAGCGTTGGCACGTTTGCAAGCCGCCGTCAGCCGTGTACCAGCGCGCAACACCCAGCCGCAGGCTGGAACGCCAGCTGCTGCTCCGTCAGAGGCGGACAAACCGCGGTTCGGGATCAATTCTTTGATCAACCGCATGACAGGTGCGCAAGCCGAATCCGGTGGTCAACACGCTGGCCGTGCACAGCCTCAGGTAACTGCACTGCGCCAAGAGCCAGAGCAGCACGAAGATCAGGATAAGATCGAAATTCCTGCATTCTTGCGCCGTCAGGCCAACTAATCGCGCTTTGGCGCTGATGTGAACGCCGCGTCACATGAAAACAGAAGGTCGCCTGCGGGCGGCCTTTTTGTATTAAAAACAGCGATTTACGCTTTTCGAATTTACAATGTTTCAAGAATGACAGCGCATGTTTCAGTCCGTTGCAAAGAGTGAGTTGAGGGAAAGGGCCAAGCGTCCTACTTCATCGTTAACAAGAAAAGACGGGCAGGATTGATTCTTTTGCAGACAACGCTGAAATCAGATGTGAGTTTTGAGGGCATTGGCTTGCACTCAGGGGCACCTGTGCGCGTGGTCCTGCACCCTGCGTCAGCGAATACCGGTATCGTTTTTCGGCGCACGGATATAGCAGAGTTCCCAATGTTGCCGGCCCGTTGGAACGACGTAGTTGTGTCGCCTCTGAACACACGATTGACAAATGCGTCCGGCGTGACTGTTTCTACGATTGAACATCTTATGGCCGCGCTTGCTGGTTGCGGTGTTCACAACGTAATCATTGATATCGATGGACCTGAAGTTCCAATTCTTGACGGAAGCGCCGCAAGCTTTGTGCGCGGCATTGTCGAAGCGGGACTGACGCGCTTGTCTGCGCCATTGCGTGCAATCGAAATCCTTAAAGATGTTGCTGTTTCTGATGGCCCGGCCTTTGCACGCCTAAGCCCCGCGACGACGTTGCAAATCGAATTCGAGATTGAATTTGAAGATGCAGCAATCGGTCGCCAGAAAAAGACACTAAATATGGCAAATGGCGCATTCGTGCGTGAACTTTGTGATAGTCGGACATTCTGCCGCTCTGCCGATGTTGATGCGATGCGCGCGAACGGTTTGGCACTTGGCGGTACAATGGAAAACGCAGTTGTCGTTGATGGCGACAAAGTGCTGACGCCCGGAGGTTTGCGCCATACTGATGAGGCCGTGCGCCACAAGATGCTGGATGCACTGGGTGACCTTTATACAGCCGGTGCGCCCATTCTTGGCCGCTACACAGGTACACGGGCAGGTCACGCGATGACCAATAAACTGCTGCACGCACTTTTCGCGCAACCTGATGCTTGGCGTTGGGTCGATTGTGACGTGAAAATTGCCGCACGTTTGCCCGGCGTTGGTGTCAGTGTCGCCGATTTGGCTGCTGTTGCCTGAACCGTCCCACTGACAGTTGATCACCGCAAAGCGCAAAAGGCATTTTGCACGTCATTTTTCTATGTTAGACCGTGCGCTATGGGCCTGAACTGCCTTATAGAATGCACAGCCCGGTGTAAGTGAGGACGTCAATATGTCAGCGAACCAAGTCAACAACAGCCGCTTGTTCACGCGTATCGGGGCCGTGGTCGCATTTGCTGCCCTGACGGCGTGCGGTGGATTTGAGCGCAGTGGCCAACCGCTTGATGATTTGACGGCACAAGCGATCTTTGAGCGTGGCGAACGCGAGATCGAAAGAGGAAAGCCGGACGACGCGGCCTTCACATTCGGAGAGATCGAACGGCTTTACCCTTATTCCGAATTTGCCGAGCGTGCGTTGATTATGCAGGCTTTCGCGTATCACCGTGATCAGGATTACCCCAACAGCCGTGCATCGGCGCAGCGGTATTTGGACTTTTACCCAACCCAACAGGACGCGCCCTATGCAGCTTACCTTTTGGCGTTATCGTATTATGACCAGATCGACGACATTGGTCGCGATCAAGGACTGACCTTTCAGGCCTTGCAAGCATTGCGCCGCGTGATCGAACAGTACCCAGATAGTGAATACGCACAGGCTTCGGTTCAAAAGTTTGATCTCGCTTTCAATCACTTGGCAGCCAAAGAAATGGAAATCGGGCGTTACTACCTCAAGCGGGGGAATTACGTTGCTGCAACCAATCGTTTCCGGACAGTGGTTGAGGATTTCCAAACGACGACACACACGCCAGAAGCCTTGCACCGTTTGGTTGAAAGCTATCTGTCACTTGGTCTGACCGACGAGGCGCAGACAGCTGGTGCAATTCTGGGTTATAACTATCAATCCAGTGAATGGTATCAGTCCAGCTTTGCTTTGTTGACGGGGCAGGGACTGACGGCAGATCCGGTCGGCAACAACTGGTTATCGTCTATTTACCGGCAGGTTATTCGCGGTGAATGGCTGTAAACAGCGCGGGATTCGTCCCGCCCTAGGGGCAACCTCATGCTGCGCGGTTTAGATATCCGGGACATGTTGATAATCGACAGGTTGGAGCTTGCGTTCCAACCCGGTCTGAACGTGTTGACGGGTGAAACTGGCGCAGGCAAGTCGATCCTTCTTGATGCATTGGGTTTTGTTTTGGGTTGGCGTGGTCGGGCCGAATTGGTCAGACAAGGGGCCGAGCAAGGCGAAGTAACCGCTTGGTTTGATTTGCCCAAGGGCCACCCAGCCTTTGCCGTCCTGGAAGAAGCGGGGATCTTGGTCGAAGACGAAGTCATCTTGCGCCGTATCAATTCACGCGATGGCCGGAAAACAGCGTGGATCAACGACCGCCGCGCAAGTGGTGAAGTACTGCGTCGCTTGTCGGACACTTTGATCGAACTGCATGGCCAGCACGATGACAAGGGGTTGCTGAACCCGCGCGGCCACCGTCAGATGTTGGATAGCTACGCAGAGCTGGACATTGACATCCAACATACCCGCACGGCGTGGCGAAACCTGTCAAAAGCACAGAAAATGCTCGCCGATGCAGAGGTGCGTATTGCCGAAGCACGCGCCGAAGAAGACTATCTGCGCCATGCAGTCGCCGAGCTTGATACCCTTGCGCCCGAGGTCGGCGAAGAGGCCAGCCTGGACGCCCAGCGTCGCCTGATGCAAGCGGCCGAGAAAATCCGCACCGACATCAGCAAGGCAGGTGATGCGCTGGGGCTGAACGGCGCAGAAGGGCTGGCTGGTGATGCATCGCGCTGGCTGCAAGGGGTGGCCAGTGACGCAGAGGGACGTCTGGACGCACCGCTGGAGGCTATTGAGCGCGCAATGCTTGCGTTGGATGAGGCGCAGACTGGTGTGGCCGACTGCCTTGATGCGTTGTCTTTCAACATGTCCGATCTTGAGGACGTTGAAGAACGGCTTTTTGCAATTCGCGGATTGGCGCGTAAGCACAGTGTTTTGCCGGATGATCTGGCTGATTTCGCCGAAGGTCTGCGGACGCGGCTTGGTGTTCTTGACGATGGGGCACGTGATATTGCCAAGCTGTCAGCAGCGGTCGCTGATGCAAAAGCGGATTACGACAAAATCGCGACCCAGTTGCGTGTTAAGCGTCAAAGCGCTGCAGCCGCACTTGATAAGGCAATGTCAAAAGAATTGGCGCCGCTCAAGATGGAACGCGCGGTCTTTGCGACAACGATCACTGACGCAGAAGCTGGACCAGAAGGCATAGACACAGTTGCCTTTACGGTCGCAACGAACCCAGGTGCGCCGTCGGGGCCGTTGAACAAGATCGCGTCTGGTGGTGAATTAAGTCGGTTTCTGCTCGCACTGAAGGTTTGCCTGACACAGGCCAGCGACGGGCTCACGATGATCTTTGACGAGATTGACCGGGGTGTCGGTGGCGCGACTGCAGATGCAGTCGGACGACGTCTGGCAGAGCTTGCTGATGGCGGACAGGTTCTTGTGGTGACACACTCACCGCAGGTTGCAGCTCTTGGCGGACATCACTGGCGGGTTGAGAAGTTGCAAGAAGCGGATCAGACCCGTTCAACCGTTGTGGCACTAGATGCTGATGAACGGGTAGACGAAATTGCGCGTATGCTTTCGGGCGATACCGTTACAGAGGCTGCACGTCAGGCGGCGCGGGCGTTAATAGGGCGCTAGAAATGATATGGGCGCCGCAACATGCGACGCCCTGAACCTATACCAGTTACCCAGCCCACTCATAATCCATGTATCTCGGCCACTCACCTCCGCGATACACGCAGTTCATCTGTTTGGGGGTTAAACACAATACCCCGGAAACACTCATCACGTTTTAGCAAAAATAGTTGGTCAAACGTGCATTCACTTTTTCACCACCCAAGGCTTAAAACAGCCTCTTGACCATAAGGTAACAAGAATAGGCCATTTCTTGCAACCTGTACCAAAGTATATGTTGGAGGTGTGGATAAATATAGCGAATTTATTGGAATAGATTAAGTGAGATATTTAAGTAATTGTTTTTAATTAATTAATTATTGAAATCAATTATGAAAATTTGAATTGTCATTTCATTAAATTGAAAAGAAATTGCCATGTTTTATTTCACTCGAAATTCACTTTTTATATTACCCTACGTCACTTTGGAAAGCCGCGAATCCAACTGGCTGACATCGCGCCGGCGGCGATTTTTTGTTGCCGAAATGGCTTTGCTCGCCATATTTTATGTCGCACCCTGGCTTATTCTTGTTCGAAGGGGGTACCGAAATTCGACTTGGATACGTTCATGACATGAAATAGGCTGTTCAGGCAGCTTAAAGGAAAGAGGCTCAAGAGCTACTTTGTCGGTTGCGTCTCGGACTGATAGAAAGACCACCGATGCCAAAAACAGGAAAAGAGGTGTTGCGGCAAGCGATTGCTGACGTGACGTCTGCTTGTTTTGACGCTGCACGTGTTTTGAAGAAACACGGACCTAACCAGATACAGTTTTGGTTTATCGCTCTCGCAATCGGCATCGCCGCAGGATTGGCGGCTGTTGTGTTCCGGTTGGGGATCTATGCAATTCAAACAACCGCTTATGGCACCGACGACGTTTTGACTTTGCACTCATTCGCGGCCGGTCTGGCGTGGTATCAAATTCTTATTATCCCGATTTGCGGTGGTTTGGTGGTTGGCTTGATCCTGCACCGGTTTACCGACGATGGCCGCGCCCGCTCTGTTGCGGATGTCATTGAAGGGGCCGCCTTGTCAGAGGGCCGGGTAGAGGTGCGTCGCGGTCTTGCGTCAGCGGCGGCATCAATGGTGACCCTGTCCACGGGTGGTTCGAGCGGACGTGAAGGGCCTGTGGTCCACCTTGCCGCCGTTATCTCTACCCTTGTGTGTCGATGGATCAACGCCAATGGCATTACAGGGCGCGATCTATTGGGCTGCGCTGTGGCTGCAGCCGTTTCAGCCAGCTTTAATGCGCCCATTGCAGGGGCGCTTTTTGCACTAGAGGTGGTCTTGCGCCACTTTGCGGTACATGCATTTGCGCCGATCGTGATTGCATCGGCGGTTGGGACCGTGATCAACCGTCTGGTTTTTGGTGATGTGACGGAATTCGTCCTGCCGGTACAAAATGCGCTTGGCTTTTATGTCGAACTACCTGCGTTCTTGATCCTTGGCCTTGTGTGCGGGCTTGTCGCCGTCGCATTCATGAGAGCGATTTTTTGGGCGGACAACATCGGAACTTATGTGCAGGATTGGTCCGGTCTTCCGCGCTATCTGCGGCCCGCCGTTGCGGGGGCATTGCTGGGCGGTCTGGCGATCTGGTGGCCACATATTATCGGCGTCGGCTACGAAACGACATCTGCGGCATTGACCGGTGAATTGCTGCTTTACGAAGCAATCGTATTTGTCGTCCTTAAGGTCATTGCAGTTGCGATCACGATGGGTGGTCGCATGGGGGGCGGGGTATTTTCACCGTCGTTGATGGTTGGTGCATTAACTGGCCTCGCATTTGGTATTATCGCGACGGCGATCTTTCCAACGGTATCTGGCAGTGGCACCTTGTACGCTCTTGCGGGTATGGGTGCGGTCGCTGCAGCCGTTCTTGGGGCACCGATTTCAACGACATTGATTGTGTTTGAACTTACCGGAGATTGGCAAACCGGCCTTGCTGTGATGGTTGCAGTGTCGCTGTCTACGGCGCTCGCTTCGCGGCTGGTGGACCGCTCGTTCTTTCTCACGCAGTTAGAGCGACGCAACGTGCATTTGGCGGCAGGACCGCAGGCTTATCTCTTGGCGACGTTCAAAGTCTCAAGCATCATGCGCGCGGTCGGATCTGATGACGCCGCATCTGAAGATGCCTGTTGGAATCTGGTCCGCGAGGGGCTGTATCTCGATGGAAATGCAACGCTGGAACAGGCAATGCCGATCTTTGAGCGTGGAAGCCCGCGGTTTATTCCAATCGTCACTTTGGGTGGCGAAGACGCCCCGCCAGAACTGTGGGGGGCTCTGTTTCAGGTCGACGCTCTGCGGGCAATGAACCGCGCACTGTCAGCGACAGCAGCAGAAGAACATTCCTGAAGCGGGCGACTTAAACCTGCTCTACGGCCACTTTTTCGTGAAAGAAAGCCAAGTGATCTTTTATTGCTGAAACCGCATCAAGGGGATTCTCGTAAGACCAAGCTGCATTCGCGATCGGGCCACTTTTGGCAACGATTGTGTAGTAGTTCGTATTGCCCTTATAGGGACAGGTTGACGTCATCTGGGTTGGTTCAAAGAACGCCATCGCTAGGTCAGAGCGAGGAAAATAGATCACTGGGGGATAGTCACCTTCCGTCAATTCCAGCGCATTCGTGCTTTCGCCCAAAACAGCACCTGCGGCACGCACGACCCAAGTTCCTGTCGCAGGGCGGATTTTGATATGGTCAGCCATGTGGTCTTTCCTCTCGTCTGGTGCGGCGGACCGCATTATTGGGCGATATTCATCATGTCTTGTAACGGATCGGGTCAGAGCGGAGCGCAGGCTTCTTTCAGCCAATCGCAGTCGCTTGCTGCCAAAAGTGGCTCAAGAAGTTGTAACGTATCCGCATGATACCCATCAATCCAGTGCCGTTCTTGGGTAGACAACAAACTGGTATCAATTAGGCGCCTGTCAAACGGCACATATGTCAGCGTCTCGAATGCCAGCATCTGGCGATCGTCCGCACCTGCAAGGGCAGGGGCGTCGATGACAACGATCAGGTTCTCGATCCGAATACCGAACGCGCCCTCGCGGTAATAGCCCGGTTCATTCGACAAGATCATTCCTTGCTGCAAAGCCACTTCAGAGCGGCGCGAAATTCCTTGCGGTCCTTCATGCACACTCAAATAACTTCCAACGCCGTGCCCTGTGCCGTGGTCATAATCCTGACCTGCCAGCCACAAGGGCGCGCGCGCCAAAGCATCTAGGTGCTGGCCACCCACGCCGTGCGGAAAACGGATGCGGCTGATAGCGACCATCCCCTGCAAGACGCGGGTATAGCAACGCCTGTGTTCTTCGGTCGGTGTGCCAATTGCCATCGTGCGGGTAATGTCGGTGGTGCCGTCAATGTATTGCCCGCCACTGTCCACGAGCAACAACTCACCACGCGCAAGAGCACGATTTGTATTTTCTGAAACGCGGTAGTGGACGATGGCCCCGTTTGGCCCCGCGCCGCAAATCGTCTCGAAGCTGATGTCGCGCAAGGCATTGGTCTGCATACGGAACCCTTCAAGCGCTTTGACAACATCAATTTCGGTCAATCCCGCATCAGGGCCTTGCGCATCAAGCCAAGCCAGGAACCGGACCATTGCGGCTGCATCGCGGGTGTGTGCGGTCTTCGAGCCTGCTATTTCGACCGGATTTTTGCACGCTTTGGGAAGAATACAGGGGTCCTTGCCCTGCACGACCTCGCAACCGACCTCGGTAAGGGTAGAGGCTACAATGTCAGGGCAGGTGCGCGAATCAATCAAAGCACTGCCTGTGTTCGATTTCAAAACACCCAGAAATCCTGAAATGTCATGCAGCGTCACATCTGATCCCAAATGATCGCGGATATCATCCGCCTTTCCTTGACCTGCAAACAGATCGACACGGCCCGAATTGTGCAGAATTGCAAATGCCTGCGGCACGGGGTTTCGAGCAATATCGGTACCGCGAATATTCAATAGCCACGCAATACTGTCCGGTAATGTCAGCACCGCGATGTCTTGCTTCAGTTCGGCCGCAAGCCGCGCACTTTTGTCTGTGTGCAGTTCACCTGCATGCTCAAGCGCATGTGCTGTAAATGGTTCCGTAGGCGCGGGTGGTTGATCTGTCCAGATCAAGTCGATCAGGTTCTGTGTCGGTTTCAAGGTGAACTGCGGCAAATCGCGGCGCAATCCCTCAATCTCGGAGACCGTATGCAGCCAAGGGTCATAGGCCAAAACACCCGTTTTGATTTGGGTAGGTAGCCAATCGGCAAGCTGCGTTTCGGGCCAATGCACCGGCGTGAAATCTTTGGCGATTTGCGACCGTACCTGTACGCGGTAGCGGCCATCGATGAATACGCCTGCCACATTAGCCAAGACAGCACAAAATCCTGCAGACCCTGAAAAACCGGTCAGCCATTCCAGTCGGGCATCGCGCGGGGCGACATATTCGCCTTGATGCGCATCTGCTCGCGGTACCAGAAAGACATCAACCCCGCGTTGCACCATTTCAGCCCGCAAAGCACGTAAACGTGGCGGTCCCTGGTCCGGCGACGACTGCGCCTCAAACGTTTGAAACATCACCAGATCCTATACTCATTTTTCCAAAATGTCCGCCAGTTGCGTCCGGCAGTTTCTGCAAGCGCAGAACGCTAGCTTGCCTTGCGCATTCCCAATACACGAGCGCGTTTGCGAGGGTCGCTGTCAAAGAGACTGGCAAGCTGTTCCGTCATCGCACCAGCAAGTTGTTCAACATCGGTGATCGTAACCGCACGCTCGTAGTATCGGGTCACATCATGGCCAATACCAATTGCGACCAATTCGACTGCTTTGCGCTTTTCGACCATCGCAATCACATCGCGGAGGTGCTTTTCCAAGTAGTTTGCAGGGTTCACCGACAACGTCGAATCGTCAACTGGCGCACCATCTGAAATCACCATCAAAACTCTGCGCTGTTCCTGCCTTGCCATTATACGGCGGTAGGCCCATTCAAGCGCTTCGCCGTCGATGTTTTCCTTCAACAGCCCTTCTTTCATCATCAGGCCTAGGTTCGGACGCGTTCGCCGCCATGGAGCATCAGCAGATTTATAGACGATATGGCGCAGATCATTCAGACGCCCCGGCGTCGCCCCGCGACCTTCGGCAAGCCATTTTTCACGCGATTGCCCGCCTTTCCACGCTTTGGTGGTAAAGCCTAGAATTTCGACCTTTACATCACACCGTTCCAGCGTGCGGGCCATCACATCAGCACAGATCGCCGCAATCGAGATAGGCCGCCCGCGCATGGAGCCAGAGTTATCCAGCAACAACGTCACAACCGTATCACGGAAATCGGTATCTTTTTCGACCTTGAACGACAGGGGGGTCGTTGGCGATGCTACGATACGAGCCAAGCGGCCAGCATCCAAAATACCTTCTTCAAGGTCAAATTCCCACGACCTGTTTTGCTGTGCCTGCAGGCGGCGCTGCAACTTGTTTGCCAGTCGTGAAACGGCGCCCTTCAACGGCTCAAGTTGCTGATCGAGATAGGCGCGAAGGCGCTCTAGCTCGACAGGTTCGGCAAGGTCTTCGGCTGAAACTTCTTCATCGAATTCGACCGAGTATACTTTGTAATCCGGATCAGCATCCGACACCGGTTGCGGGGCAGGTGGTTCAAGTGGTGCCTCGCCTTCGGGCATTTCAGCCTCTTCGCCCATCTCGGTATCAGCTTGATCATCCATGCTCACTTGGGCTTGGCTGGCGTCCTGGCTGTCTTCCTGGCTTTGTTCTGGCGAACCTTCGGCATCGTCGCCTTCGCTGTCATCTTCGCCGGTGCTATCAGGTTCGTCCTGATCGTCGTCCTGGCCTTCTTCGGCTTCGTCGTCCTGTTCATCATCAAGCGTATCGGGGTCATCGCCCAATTGATCGCCGTAGCCCATGTCACTGATCAACTGGCGAGCGAACTTTGCAAATGCTTGCTGATCGTTAAGCGTGTCAGAAAGACTGTCGAGCGTGCCACCACAGTGGTCTTCGATAAAGCCGCGCCACAGCTCCATCACGTTGTTCGCACCCTTTGGTAGATCACGGCCAGTCGCCAAATGACGGATCAAATATCCCGCGGCCACTGCCAAGGGCGCATCAGAGGCCTGATTGATCTGGTCGTACCCTTTGCGCATCGCCTCGGCGCCGATTTTGGCGTCAATGTTGCCTGCGGTCCCGGGCATATACTGTGCGCCGACCGCTTCAATCCGGGCGGTTTCCATGGCGTCATAAAGGTCCTGCGCCATCTGGCCTTGCGGCATGTAGCGCGCCGATACTTTGGGGTCGTGGAATTTATGGCGCAACGCAAAGGCGTCAGCAGTGCCACGCGCCAACAAAACCTCGTCCCGCGTCATGCGGCGCGACACTTGTGGCAAGCGGATTGTGTCCGCGGTTTGACCAGCTGGGTCCACGGAATACGTCACCGACAACTCTGGGTCGTTGGCCATGACTTTCGTGGCTTCGGCCAACGCCTTTTTGAACGGGTCGGCTGGGTTGTCAGATGGCTTGCTCATGGCGATGGTCCTTTGCTGAGCCACAAACTAGAACTCAGGTGGAGCAAAGACCAGTGCTTGCGGGTAGGAAACCTGCCTTATCCTTCGTCAAATTCCGGTTCTTCGAACGTAATTCCGGCGTCTGGATCGATCTCGAAGGGGTCTTCGGCCAATTGATGTAGCGTGACCAGTTCTGCAACACCAGGCAGCACATTTCCCGCCTCGTCCACGAAGGCCAGTCTTGGACGGTAGGTCTTGCCGCCAATCGCAATCTCGCCCTCGTCGAAAAGGTAGGCCAATTCAGTGACAATACCTTCGACGTTTGCCTTGGCCAATTCCTCGGTCATGTTTTCCGCAAAAAGCGGCAGCAGCGCATGGGCCATCAAACTTGCGGTTGATTCGGCCAAATCCTCGTGGCTGACCACATAATCGGCAGGTAATTCGGTTCCAATTTTCATCTTCATGTGACGGCTCCGGTCAAAGTTAGTTTGTCCGATTATGCCTAACAAATGGACGGGATTATGACAAAGACCGATCCAGAATGAAAAAATGCCGCGATGAAAAACATCGCGGCATTCGATCGTTCTCTGCTGAAAGCAACTAGCCCAAGCTGAGGCTTGCCGCACTTTCTGGTAATTCTTCGTCAAAACAGCGCTGATAGAATTCAGCGACTGTCTGGCGTTCCAGTTCGTCGCATTTGTTCAAGAACGATAGGCGGAAGGCATAACCTACATCTTGGAAAATGCGGGCGTTTTCAGCCCAAGCAAGCACGGTGCGTGGCGACATCACGGTCGAAAGGTCGCCATTCATGAATGCCGTGCGGGTCAGGTCGGCGACGGTCACCATCTGGCTAATCGTCTTGCGGCCCTTTTCGGTGTTGAAATGCGGCGACTTGGACAAAATGATTGCAGCTTCGGCGTCATGGCTAAGATAGTTGAGCGTGGCGACAAGTGACCAGCGGTCCATCTGTGCTTGGTTGATCTGCTGGGTGCCGTGATAAAGGCCGGTCGTGTCGCCCAAGCCAACGGTGTTAGCTGTTGCGAACAAACGGAAATACGGGTTTGGCGTAATGATTTCGTTCTGATCCAGCAGCGTCAGTTTGCCATCAGCTTCAAGCACACGCTGGATCACGAACATCACGTCCGCACGGCCCGCATCATATTCGTCAAAAACGATCGCAACAGGGTTGCGTAGCGCCCACGGCAAAATGCCTTCATGAAATTCGGTAACCTGCACACCGTCGCGCAATTTGATTGCGTCCTTGCCGATCAGGTCAATCCGGCTGATGTGACTGTCAAGGTTCACTCGCACGGCGGGCCAGTTCAAGCGGGCCGCAACCTGTTCGATGTGTGTCGATTTTCCCGTACCATGATAGCCTTGGATCATGACGCGGCGGTTATATCCAAAGCCCGCGAGGATCGCCAAGGTCGTATCGGGATCGAACTTATAGGTGCTGTCGATTGCTGGCACGCGGTCGGTACGATCCGCAAAGCCTTTGATCTTCATATTGCTATCGATGCCAAAAACCTCGCGAACCGAAATCTCTTCGGTTGGTTTCGCGTGCATGTCCGTCGTGCCGTCAGCCATCTTTGGTGCCTTTGTACTTTGTCATTTCTGTCCGCTTGGAAATGCAACATAAAGCGCGGCGCTGCAAGGGAAAGGGCAGATTGGCATAGTTGTTGGTGTGCGTCTGGACCATATGACAGCCGATCACATGCGCGTGGTTTACTGTCGTATCGCTAGGTTTTGGGCCGAGGCACCTGATATATGACAGGCAAACAGATAGGATTACACCATGATGAACCGCCGCACATTTGCTTTAACTGCCCTTGCAGCCGCGACCGCCCCAGCGGCGTTGATTGCGCAAGAATTTGAAGTCACCCGCACAGAGGCAGAATGGCGGGCGATGCTGACCGACCTGCAATACCGCGTGATGCGCGAAGAAGCGACCGAGCGGTCCGGGACGTCCCCGTTGGACAAGAACTATGCCGATGGAACGTATTCGTGCCGTGGATGTGATTTGCCACTTTATCCGTCTGCGACAAAATATGACAGCGGCACGGGTTGGCCCAGCTTCTTTGACAGCCTGCCAAATGCAGTAGGCACCAAGCCGGACCGCAAGCTCTTCAGCGTCAGAACCGAAGTTCACTGTCGCCGTTGTGGCAGCCATCTGGGGCACATCTTTGACGATGGACCGCAGCCGACTGGCAAACGGCATTGTTTGAACGGCGCAAGCTTGGTGTTTAGCGCCTAAGTCCTAATTTGATTGATGTATGATTCTGCGCTGTTCACGCCTAAGTCGTGAATATTTAGAGATTTATTTTACGGCTGACTGGGCGTGTTCAACCACGGCACGTCAGCCGGTTTCAAAAAGCAATACATCACAGGTGTTTACGAATACGCGTCATGCGTGCGCGGGAAATTGCCGATTTTCACTTGTTGGGGACGGGGGAATGTGGCAGATTTGTGGAGAAATTAAGTCAATTAGTGTGACGCTTCGTGCATTCGACATTTCCAAGTGCATCTGCGCCACGTCGGTTTGTGAGTTTGGAGGTGTGCGATGTATGCGCGTTTAGATAGTTCTGAAAACACCTATAAAGCCAGTAGGTCGCCCGTTGGCGCCTATTTAGCTGTGGTGCTTGTGTCGATTTTTATCACGATGATCGTCATGGCCGGTGTCGAGGGGGAAGCCGCCATTCCTTCTGAACCGTCACGTTATGCCGCTTGGACAGTCTTTTCCGGTGCATTTGGCGGAGCGGTCGCGCTCTATGCCGGTCGCGGATGGTTGGGGTTGCCTGGTGCGCTTGGCTTTACACGTGCAGTTGTGGGCAGCTTCGCCGTGGCATTGATCGGCGCATCAATTGCCGGCGCTCTTATTTTGCCGATTTACGGGGCTTTTTATGCTCCGATAATGATGATGACGGAATTTGTGGAAAGACCTGTGATTGCAGCGCTGTGGCTTGCTGTGCTTCTTGCCGCGCACTACATGCTGATGCCGCGTTCAGAAATGACCGCCGCGCAAAAAAGGGCGGCGGGTTTGTCAGATTCCGAACTTAGCCCGCTGACGCAAGCGCAATTTTATAGTCGGAAGTAAGCCCGAAAGGACTGACCTGCCAAATGTGCCGGTCAGTCCAAAATCAATTCAGCTAAGCTTATGGTTTATCGCGGAAATTACGGCTGACCTTGATCTGGTCCCACGCCCAAACAACCTCTGACAACTGTTCTTCTTGACTGCGGTCGCCGCCATTCATGTCGGGGTGTAAGACTTTGATGAGCGCCTTGTAAGCTTTGCGGATTTCCTGCTTAGACCAGTTGTCTTTTGCTTCTAGAATTTCGACTGCGCGGCGTTCTGTAGGTGGCAGTTTGCGGCCAACAGCAGCACCACGACCGGGGTTGCGCGTGGCATTCGCGCCCAGAACCTGATGAGGATCATCGACACCCAACCTGGCCCATGCGCGTTCTTCAGTGCTGCGCTTGAACGGCTTTGTAGGGCGTTCCCAAACACGGTCACTGTCCATCTGCGCGGCCAGTTCGGCCTCTGATGTGGTATCGAAGAAATTCCATTTCAGATTGTATTCGCGGACATGCTGCTGGCAGAACCACAAATAATCATCCAGTACATCTGGTGATTTCGGGGCACGGTACTTGCCTGCTTCGGAACAGCCGTCGTGATCGCACACGCGCGTTGATGTCTCAGACTCTCCAGACATACCGCGCCGACCACGCGGGTTCTTTTTCTTGGAACTCGACACAGACATGTCAAAACCAAATGGATCATCTTTCTTCATGGTGCGTCTCAGACCTTTTAGACTCGGAGAAGTAACTTTAGACTATGCAGTCAGAGATAGAAGAGGGTGGACCCAAAATAATGACACTTGAGACAGAAATTCGTCAGGCTTTAGGGTCTTTGGCTCCTGCGCATCTGGATGTGATCAATGAAAGCGCGCTTCACAGCGGGCATGCGGGCGATGATGGGTCGGGCGAAAGCCATTGGCGGGTCGTAATCAAGGCCGCGGGCTTGGACGATTTGTCACGCATCGCGCGTCACCGCGCCATACATTCGGCATTGGGCAAAGACATCATCAGTCGCATTCACGCGCTGGCGATTGATATTCAGTAGTTATTGCGCTGCGACGTCCGCGTCTGGCTTTTCGTCAGGTTTGGGCTTTTCGGGATCTTCCAAAATCAGCTTTTCCGCGGCTGGCGTCGGTTTAACCCTAGGCGCTGCAATCATTGGTGGCTCTGGTGGTTGCAGGGCGGGGGTGTCGACCGCTTTGGCGCGGCGAAACACAAGCATGTTCTGATAGACAGTTGTCTTGCTCATTAATCCTTCGCGCTGTTCGCTGGGCAAGGTATCGGCGCGAAGGTATTCCCACCCGCTGGCAGCCAGTTCGTTCATGGCGGTTTGCAAGGCGTTGGCAAAGCGGTCTTCAGCTGTCTTGAGCCCTTTGGCTTTCAGTCCACGCGCGGGCGCTGGAATCACTTTGTATTCGTAGGCCATGACGCCCCCCTTGTTTCCACCCGACCGGATGTATCAAAAATTAACCCGTTTCGCTATCTTTTTAGCGGCCGTACGCCAAGCCGCGTCTTAAAGGCCGAGTTTGTCCGCAACCATTTGGTTCACAGTCGCAGGATTTGCCTTGCCACCAGTGGATTTCATGACCTGTCCAACGAACCAGCCAACCAGCTTTGGATTGGCCTTTGCTTTTTCGACCTGCGCTGGATTTGCCGCGATAATCTCGTCGACAGCCGCTTCAATCGCGCCTGTGTCTGTAACCTGTTTCATGCCTTCGGTTTCGACGATTTCGGCAGGGTTACGGCCCGTGGTGTAACAGATTTCAAAGACATTTTTGGCGATCTTGCCATTGATGTCGCCAGCCTTGATCAGGCCGATCAACGCGCCCAATTGTTCAGCGGTAACAGGGCTATCTTCGATATTGTGGTCTTCTTTCTTGAGGCGACCGAAAAGTTCGTTGATTACCCAGTTGGCGGCCAGTTTGCCGTCACGACCTTCAGCGACTTTCTCAAAATAGGCAGCATTCGCAACTTCTGCGGTCAAAACAGATGCATCATAGTCAGAAAGGCTGAAGTCACTGATAAATCTTGCTTTTTTATTGTCAGGAAGCTCGGGCAAAGATGCTTTGATTTCATCAACCCACGCTTGCTCGATCTCAAGCGGCAGCAGGTCGGGATCAGGGAAGTAGCGGTAATCGTGTGCTTCTTCCTTAGACCGCATAGAACGTGTTTCGTTCTTGTCCGGATCATAAAGCCGTGTTTCCTGCACGACTTCCTTACCGTCTTCGATCAGCGCGATCTGGCGGCGGGCTTCGTAATCAATCGCCATCTGGATGAACCGCATAGAGTTCATGTTCTTGATCTCGCAACGGGTACCAAGATGTCCGAAATCTTGGGTTGCCTGATACTTTTCGTAGTCGCCTGGACGGCAGACAGACACGTTCACATCGGCACGCAGGTTGCCGTTTTGCATGTTGCCGTCACAGGTCCCCAAATACCGCAAAATCTGGCGCAGCTTGACCACATAAGCTGCCGCTTCTTCGGGACCGCGAATGTCGGGACGGCTGACGATTTCCATCAGCGCCACTCCGGTACGGTTCAAGTCCACGAAAGACATATTCGGGTCCATATCGTGAATGGACTTACCCGCGTCTTGTTCAAGGTGAATGCGTTCGATGCGCACATTGCGCGCTTCGCCATTGCCCATTTCGACCAGCACTTCGCCTTCGCCGACGATCGGGTGGTAGAGCTGCGAGATTTGATAGCCTTGCGGCAGATCAGGATAGAAATAGTTTTTGCGGTCAAATGCCGAAAACAGGTTGATCTGCGCATTCAATCCAAGTCCGGTTTTGACGGCTTGTGCAATGCAACCTTCGTTGATCACGGGCAACATGCCCGGCATACCCGCGTCCACAAAGGCCACTTTGCTGTTCGGCTCTGCGCCGAACTGGGTGGACGCGCCCGAGAAAAGCTTGGCTTTGGTGGCCACTTGCGCGTGGACCTCCAGGCCAATCACCAGTTCCCAATCGCTGGTCGCACCTGCGATGACTTTTGGGGCGGGGCTTTTGTATGTGAGGTCGAGCATCAGGCGCTTCCTTTTGTCTGTGTTGCCTTCGTTTAAAAGAAGGCGCAGCCAGCTTCAAGTGAACATGCGTCGCGCCTTGTCTTCTGAACTACCCCAGGATGCGGGTCACCATTTCAGTTGTGTCACCCGACAGGTCAGGTGTCTGCGCAATCCGCTTGAGAGCGGCTTGCATTTTAGACTGTCGGTCCGCGTCATATCGTTTCCATGTGTCAAAAGCCGATGAAATTCGCGCCGTTGTCTGCGGGTTGATTGCATCCAGCTTGATAAGCCAGTCCGCAAGCAACGCATAAGAATTCCCTGATCCGTGATGAAATCCTGCCGTGTTCGCCTTAAGCCCGCCAAAAACTGCGCGGAACCGGTTTGGATTTTTGATGTCAAAGGCGGGGTGCTGTGCCAGCATTTCTGCAGTGGGTGCTGCTTTTTCAGGGGCCGCAAGGCTGACTTGCAAGCTAAACCATTTATCCATCACCAAGCGGTCGTGCTGCCATTGGTCTTCAAAGGCTACCAGTTCCTGCTGCCCTTTCGAAATCATCAACAGTGCGCGGAGTGCGCCCAATTGCTGGGTCATGTTGTTTGCAGTGGCAAACTGCGCGGCGGCCTGTTTGCCCCCATCAAGTTTGCTGATGAGCGACAAAGCAGCATTGCCAAAGGCCCGTTTGCCTGCGGACACCGCGTCAGGTTTATAAGGCCCAGTAACGGTCATTTGCGCATAAATGCGCGGCAGCATGTCTTGTAAGTGCTGGGCGATATGCAGTTTCAATGTCTCATGGGCTTGGTTGATCGCGGATGGATCGGGCGTACCACCCCCATCAAAAATCGCCTGCGCTGTGTCTTCTTCGCTAGGCAGACGCAGCAGCAATGCCCGAAACGCTGGATCAAGGCTGTCGTCGCGCAGCACCGCGGCAAGCCCGTCCAGGTATGCCGTCGCAGGGGGCGCGTCTTGGGTAACCATGCGGACAAGCAGGCTTTGGGCCAAAGTCCGACCTGCCTCCCATTTGTTGAACGGGTCGGTGTCATGCGCCAAAAGCTTGGCACGCACATTGTCTGATGCATCATGTTGCAGCACCACAGGCGCAGAAAAGCCGCGCAAGATGGACGGGATCGGCTTTGAGGCAAGTTCTGGAAAGTCGAAGGTCTGTTCAGTTTCAGAGAGTTCAAGCACTGTTGTTGGCATGACTTCGGCACCCTTATCATCCAGCAATCCCACCGCTATCGGGATCAAAAGCGGCTCTTTTTGTTCCTGACCGGGGGTAGCGGGCGTGTCCTGCCTTAGGTGTAATTTGTAAGTGCCATTTGCAAAACTATCGGTAACCGTCACGCGCGGCGTACCTGCTTGGCTGTACCATTTTGCAAACTGACCCAAATCGCGGCCAGTGGTGTCGGTAAACACCTGCAACCAGTCCTCGATCGTGGCGGCGTCACCGTCGTGCCGGTCAAAGTAGAGATCAAGGGCACGTGTATAGGCATCGTCACCCACAAGCAGCTTGAGCATTCCGATAATCTCGGCGCCTTTTTCATAGACGGTGGCGGTGTAGAAATTGTTTATCTCGACAAAGCTGTCGGGCCGGACGGGGTGCGCCAACGGGCCACTGTCCTCGCGGAACTGGTAGGCGCGCAACATCAACGCGTCGTCGATGCGCTTGACCGCGTGGCTGCGCATGTCGCCTGTGAACTGCTGGTCGCGAAAGACTGTCAGCCCTTCTTTGAGGCAAAGTTGAAACCAGTCGCGGCAGGTGATCCGGTTGCCGGTCCAATTGTGAAAATACTCGTGCGCGATAATCGCTTCGATCCGTTCAAAATCAGCGTCCGTCGCGGTTTCCGGCGAGGCAAGGACCGCTGATGCGTTGAATACGTTCAGCCCTTTGTTTTCCATCGCCCCCATGTTGAAATCATTGACGGCCACGATGTTAAAAATATCGAGGTCGTATTCACGCCCATAAACATCTTCGTCCCACTTCATCGACGCTTTCAGCGCGCCCATGCCAAAGGCGCATTTGGCCTCATCAAGGCCAGGGCGGACCCAGATGTTCAGGTCAACATGCTTGCCGGATTTCGTGGTGAAAGTGTCTGGATGGGCAACCAAATCTCCGGCAACCAAAGCGAACAAATATGCTGGTTTTGGCCAAGGATCGTGCCATTCCGCCCAACCCTTGCCCGCGCTGGTCGGGTTTCCGTTGGACAGAAGGACAGGTAGGTCGCCTTCGATCCGCACGGAAAACACCGACATCACATCGGGGCGGTCAGGGTAGTACGTGATTTTGCGAAACCCTTCGGCCTCGCATTGGGTGCAGTACATGCCGTTTGACATATAAAGCCCTTCAAGGGCGGTGTTCGTGCTTGGACTAATCTCGACCTCTGCTTCGAATACGAAAGGTGCGTTGGGTACCGTGCAGGCCAGCCCTTCGGCGGTAAGGTCAGGCGTAAACGTGTTTCCGTCGATCTTGACGTTGATCAGTTTCAAATCCTTCCCGTGTAGGAAAAAATCAGTGCTTGTGGCGTTGGGATTGGGCCGAAACGCGATGCGCGATATAACACGCGTGGCAGTCGGGTTCAGCTGAATCGTCAATTGCACGCTGTCGACCAAATAAGCAGGTGGCGTGTAGTCGGCCAGATAGATCGTTTGCGGCGCGGCATCTTTCATGGGGCAGTCCTTTAAAGTTACCGCGAACGTAGGGTGGCGGACCGCGATATTCCACTGTGATTATGTTGAAATGCCTCGCGATCAGGTTAATTCGGACAATATGCCCAAGATGCGTCGCAAAGCTGACTTGCCCCAAAAAACCTGCGCCACCTGTGGTAAGCCATTCGCATGGCGCAAGAAATGGTCCAAAGTCTGGGACGAGGTGCGCTATTGCTCAGAGCGGTGCAAATCCCAACGCAAGGCCCCTTAAAACAGCGCTGCGTCAAGAAAATCACATGCTCTTTGTTGCCTATCGGAAATATCCGCACTAACTCTCGGGCAAGGCGCACGTGTGTGCCATTGTATGCAAAAGTCTTTCGGGGAGAATAGTCATGACGGATCGCGTAGAAAAGCAGGGCCTTCGGGTAGCTGCAGAGCTGGCAGATTTCATCGACAATCAGGCTTTGGACGGCACTGGCATTGACAGCGCCACCTTCTGGAAGGGCTTCGCGGGTCTGATTTCTGAAATGACCCCGCGCAACCGTGCCGCCTTGGCCAAACGTGATGACATTCAAGAAAAAGTTGATGCTTGGCACATTGCGCATCGCGATCAGCCGATGGATCGAAACGCCTACGAAGCGTTCTTGCGTGAAATCGGTTATCTGGTGCAGGAGGGCGAAGATTTCGCGATTGATACGGCCAATGTTGATCCGGAAATTGCGACACTGCCCGGCCCGCAACTTGTGGTTCCGATCACAAACGCCCGCTTTGCGCTGAATGCTGCAAACGCCCGCTGGGGCAGCCTTTATGATGCGTTCTACGGCACAGATGCGATGGGTGTTCAGCCACCCAAAGGACCGTACGATCGCGGCCATGGTGCCCGTGTCATTGCACGTTCTCGCGTTTTCCTCGATGAAGCGTTCCCGATTGCAGGCACCAGCCACGCTGACGTGTCACGCTACTATGTCCACGACGGCGCATTGCTGGTTGATGATCATCCGCTGCGTGAGCCGGAAAAATTTGTGGGCTACCGCGGCAATCCCAAAGCGCCCGATGCTGTCTTGTTGCAGAATAACGGTCTACATGCGGAATTGGTTTTTGACCGCGCGCACCCGATCGGTAGTCGCGATCAGGCGTTGTTGGCGGATGTGCGTCTTGAAAGCGCTGTTTCTGCAATCATGGATTGCGAAGACAGTGTGGCCTGCGTCGACGCCGAAGACAAAGTTGTCGCTTATGCCAACTGGCTTGGTCTGATGCAGGGCAATTTGACCGCTGAATTCCAGAAAGGCGGCAAAACCTTGACCCGCCGGTTGGCAGAGGATGCGATCTACACCGCGCCTGACGGCGGCAAAGTGACCCTGAAAGGCCGTGCGCTGTTGTGGATCCGCAATGTTGGCCACCTGATGACGAACCCTGCTATTCTGGACAGCAACGGCGACGAAGTGTTCGAGGGTTTGATGGATGCGATGGTCACCGTCCTGATTGCGATGCACGACCTGAAGCGCGATGGCGGCAATTCTGCACATGGGTCTGTTTATGTGGTGAAACCCAAAATACACGGCCCTGAAGAGGTTGCGCTGACCAACGACATTTTCGGAGCGGTCGAAGATGCACTTGGCCTGCCGCGCAACACGGTGAAGATAGGCATCATGGACGAGGAACGCCGCACTACAGTGAACCTTAAAGAATGTATTCGCGCTGCAAAGTCGCGGGTGGCATTCATCAACACTGGTTTCTTGGACCGCACCGGCGACGAAATCCACACCTCAATGGAGGCAGGACCGTTTAGCCGCAAAGACTTTATCAAGCGCAAACAATGGATTGGCGCATATGAAGATCAAAACGTTGATATTGGTCTTGAATGCGGTTTCTCTGGAAAAGCCCAGATCGGCAAAGGCATGTGGGCGATGCCCGATATGATGGCCGCAATGATCGAGCAAAAGATCGGCCACCCGCAGGCAGGCGCTAACTGTGCTTGGGTGCCAAGCCCGACAGCGGCGACTCTGCATGCGCTGCACTATCACAAGGTTGATGTGATGGCGGTGCAGGCAAAGCTCCTGAAAGGTGGACGTCGCGCCTATGTGTCGTCGATTTTGGACATTCCACTGGCACAGTACCAGCGCTGGACGGATGCGCAAAAGGTCAAGGAAGTTGAGAACAATGCTCAGGGCATACTTGGCTATGTAGTCCGCTGGATTGATCAAGGCGTCGGGTGTTCCAAAGTGCCGGACATCAACAACGTAGGCCTGATGGAAGACCGCGCGACCTGCCGGATTTCCAGCCAAGCACTGGCCAACTGGCTACACCACGATATCGTCAGCCAAGAACAGGTGATGGACGCAATGCGCAAAATGGCCGCCGTAGTGGATGGTCAGAATGCAGACGATCCTTCTTACCGCCCAATGGCGCCCAACTTCGACGGGATCGCATTCCAAGCAGCCTGTGATCTGGTGTTCAAGGGACGCATCCAGCCGTCTGGCTATACCGAGCCTATTCTGCACCAACGCCGTTTGGAGCTCAAAGCACAACGCAATCACTAAGACCAACTTAGGGGAGTAATCGATATGGCTGAAATTTCAGCAAACAAGGCCCGTACAATCATCCGCAAGGCAATGGCGTTGGGCACCGAAAGAGGCTTCAAGGCACTGTCTGTTGTGGTTCTTGATTCAGGTGGTCACGTGAAAGCGTTTGAACGTGCTGACGGCGCGGCACCAGGACGTTTTGGGATTGCCCACGGCAAGGCCTACGGGTCGGTTATGCTTGGCATGGCTGGCACCGCGCAGATGGCACGTGCCGAACAGCAGGCCTATTTTATGGCCGCTGTGAATGGCGTGTATGGCGGTCAGGTCGTACCGGTCCCGGGTGGCGTGCTGGTCCGCGACAAGCGCGGCAATGTCATTGGTGCGGTGGGTGTAACGGGTGATACATCCGACAATGACGTTATTGCCGCGATGGCAGGCATCGAAGCCGCAGGCCTACAAGGCGAAGCCTAAACCTGCCTCACATTTAGAAATCACTTGAAAAGCGGGGTCAGGGCCTTTTTAGGCCTTGGCCAACGCTTCCGAGGTAATTTCTGCCTTTATCGCAGGCCATGATGATGAAACGAGGATCATGTACGACAATGCCAACGGTGTTGCGCGTTGTGTTTATCTTTTCATACTCCAAATTCACCGCTAGATAAGGACAAACGCCAAGGGGACTTATATGACGCGGCCAGTAGTCGGCATTGTTTCGAACACGCATCTGCTTAACGATGAATATCTGATCCACGGCGCTGGCGCGATGAATGCGCGGGCCTTGGCGGACGTGTCTGGCGTGATGCCCATTGTCATCCCATCGGACCCCAGCGCCGTTGATATTGCGCAATTAATGGCCACTTGCCACGGGTTCTTCTTTCCCGGCGGCAGGCCAAATGTCCACCCAGAGGAATACGGCGAAACCGTCACAGAGGCCCATGGCACGTTCGAGCGTGACCGCGACCGGGTTACTTTGCCGTTAATCCGTGCCTGTGTCGGTCAAGGACAGCCCATCATGGGCGTTTGTCTGGGTTTTCAAGAGGTGAATGTCGCAATGGGTGGTACGCTCTACCCCGAAATTCGCGATCTGCCGGGGCGTGATAATCACCGCATGCCCCCCGACGGGACATTGGAAGAGAAATTTGAACTGCGCCACGAAGTGACGTTGACCGAAGGTGGACCGTTCCACCGCGTTTTCGGGTCCAACAAAGTCATGACCAATACGCTGCACGGTCAAGGCATCAAGCAACCGGGACCGCGTATTGTGATCGATGGTCACGCACCAGACGGCACACCCGAAGCAATTTACGTTGCCGATGCCCCCGGATTTACGCTTTCCGTGCAATGGCATCCGGAATGGAATGCAGAGTCCGATCCGGTGTCGCGTCCATTGTTTGAAGCTTTTGGCGAAGCTTGCCAGAACTGGGCGTCAGGTCGCGTGCGCAAGGCGGGATAGTTTCCTGCATTTGGTTGAAAAGTGTTTGGGCGACAGCACATCTTGCGCAATCAAAAGCGATTGATGCGGTTGACCTGACTTAAAGACCTGCCAAGAGCATCGGGATCTTGTCTTTGAACCGAAAGAAACCATGGCTTGCGTACGGCCAAGCTTTTGCGTCGTAGGGACGGATGACTTGGCAAAGATCTACCCCCTCAAGCGCGTCCGCAGTCGGTCCGACGGGAACATAGGATGTAACGACTTGGCTGATGTCATGTGCATGCGCCCAAGCACCAATATCTTGGGGTTGAAGGGTGGTGACCGACCCCAACCGCCCGGCAAATCGGTTGCTGCAATCTGTTAACGCACTTCCGACAAAGTCATCGACCCGTTGACTGACTGTCAAAGGGCTACGTGCGGTGGTCGTTTGGACGACTGCAGTGGCAATTGGCTGCACATGATCCAAGAGCCAACCAAGCGCGAGGTCTTCTTCGGTGACAAGTAACCCGACGCGGGCGTCTGCGCTGATCTTGCCAGAGATTGGCAGGGGGCTGCGTGCCGGATGTGGCTTGCCCCCTAAAGGCGCCGCAAAGATTGCCAGACCTTTCGGATCAAACCGGCCGTTGGTGTATTTTGCAATGT
>UPTN01000372.1_pt1 | contig 24077 bp, 31 predicted proteins | sample 2160111 | NCBI WGS metagenome assembly UPTN01 (sample SAMN06265058, study PRJEB28932) | marine metagenome | isolation source: Columbia River Estuary | place: USA:Columbia River Estuary, USA | collected 2014-05-05
GAGTGTAAAGACTATATAAAACAAACAATAGAGATATGGAATTAATATTAATGATATTAGGAGCAGCAGGGCTTGGTCACTTAGGTGCAGAGTTCTTTAGTCAGTTTGACTGGATGCCAGATAAACCAATGAAATGTAATATGTGTTTAACTTTTTGGTTAAATGTCGGACCTTTTATATTTCTATATGGATACGAAGGTATCTTATATGCAGCACTAGCATCAATTATTAGTGAATTATATTTAAAAATACTATTATGACAAACGAAGATTACGACTGGTTACATAACAATTACACATTACTGGGTAACGTTAGAATGACACAAGAGCAAGCCAAAGAGCTATATGATGTTTACAACAGGATAACTGGAGATAACAAGCCTGTGTCGTCTTGTGGCCGTTGTGTACTTAACATTAAAAAAAGATTAAAGATAGAATATGAAATCATACACAATTTACGAAACAAAGACAGGTAAGTATACTCTTAATGAGAATGACTTCCCTGTAGCTACTATGAAGGCTAAGTCTTTCGAGATAGCTAAACAAACAATTAAAACCTTAAATAAAACACTTAAAGAAGATGGGAGAGTTTAGAGGAGGCGATGAGAACATCAATCGCGCCGGCCGTAAAAAAGGCACAAAGAATAAGAATACAAAACTTATTAGAGAAGCTTATCAAAAGTTAACAGAAGATAACTTAGAGAATATGAATAGATGGTTAATGCAAACAGCACAAGAAGATCCAGCAAAAGCAATGGATCTAATGCTAAAGCTATCTGAATATATTATACCTAAGTTAGCAAGACAAGAAATCACTGGACAAGATGGTGAAGATCTATTTAAAGATATTAAGTTCTCATTCGGACCTGATATAAATGATGACGTTAACAGAATAGACGAGTAAATGAATTACACTGGTTTTACACCACATCCTAAACAGAGAGACATGGTCAATGATATTATTGGCAGCTCAGCTAAATACCATGTTGCTTGTGTTGGTCGTCAGTTTGGCAAGTCCTTAATGGCGATCAACCTCTCTCTGTATTGGATGATTAACAACGGACCAGTGAAAGTACTCTGGGTGTCACCAGTCTACTCGCAGACTACTAAGGTACAGAAAGAACTAATGCAGGCCATCGGCTCATCAGGCATTGTTAAAAACTGTAACTACTCAGATAACTATATTAGATTAAAGAATGGTAGTGAGATTATCTTTAGATCAGCAGAGAAGTATGATAACATAAGAGGTCTAACAGTAGACTATGGTATCTTAGATGAGGCTGCCTTTATGAAAGAGGATGCATGGAAGGAAGCGATCAAGCCAGTCTTCTTAGTACGTGGTAAGAAAGTCCTGTTCATCTCTACACCGAAAGGTAAGAACTGGTTTCATGAGTTATACCAACTCGCGCGCTCAAACGATTACGATAACTATAAAGCATATACAGGTAGTAGTTACGATACACCATACATAAACATAGAAGAGATAGAAGATGCAAAGAGAACCTTACCACCTAATGTCTTCCAACAAGAATACCTAGCCAAATTTATTGACAGTGGAGGTGAGGTCTTCTCAAACCTACAGAGTAATGTAATGCCTACATGGGGCCAGAACAACTCAAAGATCTATTGCGGAGTAGATCTAGGTAAGCAAGAAGACTTCACCGTGGCCACGTTTATGAATGCACAAGGCAAGGTCATTGACATCTATAGAGCCAATGCACAAGAGTGGACTACAATGACAAGAGAGATCATTACAAGAGTAAAGCGTTACAATGCCACAGTAATGATAGAGGTCAACTCCATAGGTGATGTAATCTTCGAGCAAGTCAAACAACAATGGGCTGATACACATCCCTTTATGACTACAAGTAAATCCAAGAATGAAATCATTGAAGGCCTGATACTTGACATGAATGAGGACACCATTGGTATACCGGATGCTACTACATTTGCACCGCTTCTAAGCGAGCTCGAAGTGTTTACATATGAATATAATCCGAAGACCCGTAACATCAGGTACGGCCATCCAAGTGGGTTACACGATGACTGTGTGATCTCACTGGCAATTGCAAACTACAACCGTAAGCAAAACAAAACACTGGGTACCTATGCTGTCATGGGCCGCGGTAATTCATATTAACTATAATTTATATTTCTAAGTAGATGGTCACAATTAATATTAACAATCACAAGTATAAGATCCCCGAAAGACTTACAGTGGAGCAATACCATGCAGCACTACAGTTTGACTGGGAAGATCCTAAATACTATCCAATGATAGTGTCACAATTAACTGGCGCACCAATAGCCTTATTGACTAAGGCGAACGAAGAGGCAATGACCCTGGCAATCGCAATGATTGTGAAGTCAATGAATGATAGACAGGAGTGTAAGACACTGGACCTAGAGTCACTAACATTTGGTGAGTTCGTAGATCTAGATGTATACTTAGCCTTAGGGTTAGACAAACACTTCTTAGATATAGTAGGCTTAATAGCACCGGATGCCAAGTGGGCTGACGAGGCTATGTGGGCCATAGATAAGTTTGCACAATTCCGTACATACACTTATAGACAATATAAGGTCTTGTTCGGACTTACTGATAAGGACCTAGACGAAGCCCAGATCAATGGAGACACAGAGGTCAAGGACAAGCTATCGATAGCCCGCTCATGGTACAAGGTGATTGTATCGCTGGCACATGATAACATATTACATATAGACCATGTCACAGAGCAACCACTAAAGAAAGTACTTAACTTCATGGCCTTACAAAAGGAAAAGGTAATGGAAGAGAATGAACAGAAATTAAAACAAAGAAGACAATATGACTTACAAAGAACTCGTAGATAGCATTGGGGCTACGGTCAACCGACACTATATCCTACAAGACTTTGGGTATGGAGCACTCACAGACATTAAGACTGTAGATGAGGGTACCAGAGTAAACTACCCATACGCATTCCTTAATCCAACACAGTCAACTAGAACAGGACAAACAGTTACTTACAGGTTTAACCTCATAGTAATGGATGTAGCACAAGAGGACCCAACTAATGGGTTTGCAGACTACCTAAAGGTACAGTCTGATTGCCAACAGTACATCGATGATATACTGGCTAACCTAAGATTCTCTAAGCCATATCAGGACTTTGACCTAACACTAAATGTAAACCTAACACCATTTAAAGAGAGATTCCAAGATACAGTAGCGGGCATGACAGCAACCCTAGAGATGGAATTGCCGTTAGCACTTAATGATTGTATCACACCGATTGCAGAGAATGTGATCATGATTGGTGGGTTTTCTCCGCAATATGCAGAACCAGATCCTAATGGTCAAGGCATTAATCAAATCCCACCTACTTACGATCCACAAGGCCTGTTTCAAACATGCTTTAATACTGGAGCATTCTTAGAGGGTGGTAAGACTTTTGAAATAATTGCTAGTGGTACTGCTAGAGCTCTAGAGGCTAAGCCTATCACACAGCCACCATCAGTTAATCTTACGGGCGTTAACATGACGCCATGTACATTTGCAAATGATGTAACTTTTATTAGAGAGTATGCAGGTGATAGCATCGGTTGGCCAGAGAATGAAGTGACTACTGAAGAGTTTAAGTGGGAAGCTACGTATAGATTTACAACACAACCAACAGGTCCAGATCAGAAAATTAGTGTAACATGGGCGTTACTCTCAAATGACAATACACGCGACGAATCACAAATGGAATTCATAAATACAGAGTTTAAGATCTATGAGTTGTAATATAACAGCAGGCATTAGCACAGGATGCAATGACCAAGTAGGAGGCATTGTAGGTATACACTACTTTCAATGGTACCCAGACTTAGTAGTCGAGAAAGACGCTAACGGTGTAATTATCAGAATCTATAGAGCGAGTCTCCCTGATGCCAATATACAATGGTATTTTATCCAAGCTGACAATGGCATGGGTAGTGTAACAGAGACCTACAACGTTGGAGGTACTGGTAGTATCTTAGGGTTCCACCAAGCAGCCAGCTTCTTTATACCAGAGACTGCTACACCTAGCGATAATGATCCTACTCAAAATCTAAATGAATTTGTAGAAATGCTAGCCTCACAGAATAACCTAGTCATTGGTATAGAGACACAGGATAACGGGCCAATGCAATCATACTCACAAAAGTGTTTTGTATTTGGCCTAGAAAGACCTGCGTATTGTGCAAGTGGTAGTAGGGAGTCAGGTATTACATATACCGATAATAACGGGTATAATCTAGAACTTGCAGCAGACTCTAAGGCACCAATGCAGGAGATCGCCTATATGGCAATGCACTCTAACAATCTAATAGAAAGGTTGTACGTGCCTAATGGTGATACCGTATGGACTACCAATACTATTTGGCAGTTAGATGATGTTGCCTATTACGAAGGTGGTAATATTAGTATGTTTATACCTAATAGCGGCCCACCTCTTAGACGTAATCTAATTATACAACCAGGTGAAACAGTTAGCTATGAAATACTAGTAACGGTTGACTGGTCAGCAGATGCATTTAACGGTACTACATTCTTACCACAACTAGCCTATTACAATGGCGTTGGTCAGTACCCTTTCTATACTCTAGATACTGCAGCATGGCCGATACCAACAGCACCAGGAGTTGCAACACTTAAAGGTAAGGGTACGTTTACAAATACTACAGGTGCTGTAATTCAAAGCGAACCAGTATTACTAAGAGGTACAACACCTACTGGCATAAACATGAACACACCACCTTTTGTACCCTATCTTCAATTCCTAACAATAACTAGATCAACATGACAGTAGACGAATTCGAATCAGCACTCGGTGACTTTGGGGAAACAATGCAGAACCTTAGTCCGATACTTACACAAATAGGTGGTAGGCTAGTAGACCAGATTAAGCAAGGTGCACCGATAGGTGACACAGGTCGTCTACGAAATAGTATTAAGGCAGTAATAGAGAATGACTCTCTGGCCATTGAAATGTTATACTATGGTATCTTTCAGAACTATGGAGTAGATGGCATGCAGAACGCCCCAGCGCGTGAGGTACCTACATACGGTGTAATACAACCTACAGCTGGTAGAAGATTCGGATTTGGAGTAAAGCAACCTAATTCAGGTATGATCTCCGGAGACAGTGGTCTAAGCTTCGGTGCAAGAAAGGAAATATATAAGATGGGACTAAAGCCACAACGTTTCTTCGATGTAGATATAATAGCCGGAGCAATAGCAGATGGCGTGGCACAACAACTAACAACAGAATTTTAACTATGGCTTCAACAGTATCAATGACACAATCACCTGGATCCTATAACTTAGCTTATGGTCCTAATGCAGTTACTCTAAGTACTCTAACTACAGGAGCACAAAAATACGTGCTACAAGTACAAACATTAGGAGGTGATATTCTAGCAGACATTAGACAGACAGCTAATACAGAAGGTAGAGCAATATTCGACATACAGAATATCTTACAGACTTACGTACATGTTTCACCAATTAACACAGAACAGTTAGGACTAGGTAGTGTTTCACCTGCTAACTTACAAGGATCTCTACAAGAGGTAGAGCGATACATTCTACGTATTGGTGATGAAACAGGTGGTGTTGTAGATCTTAAGGCCACATCTTATGGTCCTTATGAAGTAATAGGTGGTAAGAAACCATGGTATGACTTAAATTGGGCAGAAGGCCCTTATCAAGGTGGTATTAGAGGCGATGACTCTAATCCTCCATGTACTGATGTATATAGTAATGGTCAACCACTCTCAGATAACACACAATATATTCTAGGTAGTGAACTAACCACAATGGGCGTAGCAGCTCCTAGTTCAATTGGTGTTAACACCAGAGTACAAATACACGATGTATTCCAAGATGACTTACATACTGTGAGTTACTTTAATGCACTTTATACTGGTGGCTTACCTACTCCACCTTCAGATGCACAGGGTATCGAAGGGTTTAGAATCACCTCTTATGAAATTGATGGAACACCTGTAGATGATGTTATTATACCTAATACAGTGGGTAATGGTGGTGGACCTAATGTAGCATACGGAGATGGTACACAACCAGTAGATAATACTCTAGTAATTACAGGAGGTTTCGGTCCTCAGAACTTAGCTAACTTTACATACACCGATGGCCCATCAACTGTTAATTTTACCCTAGATCCAGCAGTCGCATATTACTATGTACAAACAGTAGCCTACACACCAGGTACTTGTATAGCTACATTTACCGGTTATGCTGATGAATCACTACATTGGGTACAGATGTACAGAGTCTATGGACGTGGTGCAGTTACAAATACCTCAGGGTGTTTAGACTATGATCGTATACAATTCTCATGGTTAAACTCATTTGGCTTTAGAGACTACTACACATTTACTAAAAAGAATGTGAGATCAACTAAAAGACGTGCCAATAATTTCCTAGCTAACACTGCAGACTACAATGCTCAGCTTTATGCTACATCAACAGGCGCACGCGGTTATACAACATACTCACAAGAGATCCAAGAGACTTTCACAGCAGAGACTGGTTATATGTCAGATGCAGATGCAGACTACTTAGAAGGCCTGTTTAACTCACCAGATGTTAGAGTACGTCTGGGACAAAACGGACCAGCAGCTTACGAAGCCTACTTCTTTGGTTGTAACGTTACAAGTGCATCATGGACTGAGAAGTCATACAGGAAAGATAAACTGTTCCAATACGAAATTAAGTTTAAATTAGCCAACAACGTAAAATCACAAAGAGGATAATATGATTCAACTTAAAGTATATGATAGTCAAAGCCGTACTGAACAACATTGGCTAGATCTCTATGAGACTCAGCCGATTAAACTTAATCTTAGTGTAGAAGACATTACGAATGCTGAGGCAAAGTCAGTATTCTCGAGAACCTTTAAGGTACCTGCTACTTCAGCAAATAACATATTTTTTAAACATGCCTTCTTAGTTGATGGTATTGACTATGATGTTACTGTAAAGAAACCAGCAGAGATTATAGTAGATGGTGCTGAATTTAGACAGGGCCATATTAGACTACAACGTATCTATATTAACGGCGCACAAGATAAGATAGACTATGAGATTATATTCTTAGGAGAGACCAGAGACTTCTCTAGTGCTATTGGTGATGCAAGTATGTGTGATCTTAATATCTCAGCCCTATCACATACAGTAAACTTTAATGAAATTGCTAGCTCATGGTCTGCATTTCCATCTGACTACAAATGGGATTCTACAACTAACAACTTTATATCTCAAACACCTTCACTAACTTCTGGACTTAAAAACGGAGATGTATTATATCCTCTTATTGATTTTGGTAATACATACGATGATTCTGGAAATATTGAACAGGCTAGAATAGCAGTAGGTGGCGGAGCATCAGCACATAACTTTACTAAAGGACCTGAGGATAATGTGAAGAAGTCTTTATATCTAAATAGGTTTAAACCTATGATTAGAGCTAAAAGGCTATTGGATGAAATATTCTCAATTGCAGAGTATACATATACTTCAGTCTTTCTTGATAGTAGTAAGTTTAAACAATTATACGTTAGTTCTTTTGGTAATGTATCTAGGGTTGACCTTGATTTAGATGCAAACAGTACTAATAACATGTCAGCCACTGATAGTGATTCACAAACTATAAGTGACAATGGGTATAACAATATAATTATTAATGATAACGTTGCCGATCCTTCAAGTGGTAATACATTTACTGGAGATGGTAAAAACTATCAATATTCTAATACCAGTAGTAAATTTGTAGCACCTGTATCTGGTACTTATATTTTTCAGGCAGAAGCACAATATATGGGTTGGTTTGATAATTACGGAAATCAACAAAATGCTCAGTTTGTTCCTGCTAGATTACTATTAGGAAATTCTAGTGGTAGTACAATATATGCGACAGGTTCATATGGTGGAGGTGGTGTTAATACACCAGGACCTATCACAGTACAGGGTGTTATTAGTTTAACCGCAGGAGATCAAATACACACACTCTTAGAAACTCAGTATTCAATTGAGCAAGCACAAATTACTGGTTCTGAATTTGCATGTCTCTCTTCACCAGGATCCAGTTTACCAACGGCATCACTAGATTGTGATTACAAGCAAATAGAATTTATTAAAGATCTACTAACTACATTTAGACTTGTAATGAGTCCAGATCCTGCAGATAGTAAAAACTTCATTATAGAACCGTTTATTGATTACGTAGCGTCTGGTGACCTCTATGACTGGTCTGATAAACTTGTTAGAGACAAAGACTTTATCATTGAGCCTCTATTTAATACACAGTCAGATCAAATAGATTTTAAACATAAAGATGATGGTGATTACATTAACGTGTATCACACACAGGCATATAAAAATACTTTTGGTTACCTACAATTCGATAGTGGTAATGAGTTACTAAAAGGAACTAGAAATATAGAAACTAAATGGGCGCCAACACCTATTACACAAGTAGAGAACGCTGGTAGTGATTCTAGATTTATTATACCACAATTACATACAACATCAGCTACTGATACGGGTACACAACACCTACCTATTAAACCTAAGACAAGATTCTTATACTATAATGGATTAGAGGAGCTACTAAGTAATGTTAACCATTGGTTTATGCAAGGTATGCCAGGAACAGTAAATGGCTTAGACTATTACCCTCAAGTTAGTTACTATGACGAATGGCCGATGACAGTAGACTCACAAGTACTAAACTGGAATGTAGATGTACCTTATTGGGGAACTAATGTAAGTGGTTACAATGGTCTAATTACTCAAAACAGTTTATACAACACATATTGGTCTGGTTATATTAATTCATTATATGATAAAAATGCCAGAAGAGTTACAGCATACTTTACACTAAACAATGTAGACTTACAGACATTCTCATTTGATGATGTTATTTTTGTAGATGGTACGTATTATAGACCTGAAAAGGTTAATGATGCACAAATAGGAGTAACAGGGCCTGTTAAAGTACAATTAATTAAATTATTAGATTACGTAGCACCTGGAACAGCAACAGATGCACTTAACTTTACCATAACACCTGCAGGACCTGCATGTTTCAATGGCTCTGACGGTCAAATCACTTATGTATTTGGTACACCACCAGATACTGCATTCCCAGTTAGTTGGTCAAGTTCATCAGGAGATACTGGTTCATTTAATATTAATCCAGGATTAATTGCTAACCAAACTCCAGGTACTTATTCAATTACTATTACTGATTCACAAGGTAGAACATCAACAGATACAGTTGTAGTACCACAATCATCTGCAGCGGTTCTAAGTTCATCTGCAAACGTTACAGACCCTTCTGATTGTTATACTTCAGATGGAGCAGTAACTATTTCAGGAGTTGGTGGAACTGCACCATACACTATCCTATGGTCTGATGGTAGTACACTATTAACAAGAACTGGTTTAGCAAGTGCTACTTATTCATACGTACTTACAGATAATGCAGGTTGTTCGACTAATTCAACCTCAGTCTTAGTTAGTTGTCAAACAGTAATTCCTCCAGGAGATATATCATACATTAGAGAATACAATATAGGTGGTACATGTCAAAATGAAACACGACCAGATGATACTGATATAGTAGTTATTAGAGTTAACTCTGGTAATACACCAGCAGAACCTACTGATGGTTTCTATACTTATGATGGCGATTGGGCTTCATTACAATCACAATACGGTACAGCACCAAATACTCTAGTTCAAATGTTTCAAAATACTACATGTAGTAATAATACTGATTGGTATTATGATGCAACTAGTTTCTTTGATTCTGCAGAATATCCATTAGGATGTTTATGTGGTGGACAGTTTAGTAACCCATTCCTTACTCAATTACAAACAATAGGTACTAACCCTTACGTATTTGTAGCATCACCATAATAATATGATATTAGGAGATAAAGAATTTCAACAAGCATACCAGCCAATCTTTGATTTAGATTGGACTGGTTATGACTTATACTTAGTAGGTAGTCTAACTGGCTCAGAAAGTTCTAATGATATTGATGCAACTATAGTAGGTCCTTACAATCCACCTAAAGTATTAGAATTACTAAAAGGAGTAGAAGCATGTGGACCATGGGATATTTCCTATGAAGGTGAAGTCTATAAACCTTGGAGAATTGGCGATAAACCAAGAAGAGTACCAGCAGGCGAATGTAGAGATAGACATAAGTCTGGTAAAGGTAATCAAAGAAAAGGAGTATGGCAAGATGGTATCTTTTGGAATCATTTTAATTTACCAGCCACAAAGCAAATAACAAACCCTGAAAGATATGCTGACGAGATTCAGTTAATTCAAAATGGACAACAATTATATTTCTAAGTAGATATGGCACAAGAAGAAGTTAAAATTACATTTACCATTGATGGTATTGAGAAAGAAGTCAAATCTGTAGAAGAACTACAGAAAGAGATGAAGAATCTTGGTAAAGAAACCAAGAAGGTAGCAGAAGAAAACTCAATACTAGCAAAAGGTAAGCAGGCTTTCGCAGATATGAAAGCTGGCATCAAGGGTGCAACCGCAGGATTCAAGGGACTAAAAGGTGCTATCATGGCAACCGGTCTTGGAGCTCTGTTAATTGCACTTACATCATTATTTGCATATTTTAAGAATACCGAAGAGGGTTCACGTAAATTAGCAATTGCTATGGAAGCCCTAGGTATCATAACTGGTAAAGTTATGGACTTCTTTGCGGCATTAGGTGAAAAGATAGTATGGGCCTTCACGTCGCCTAAGGAGGCGCTGACTACATTCATGAATCTGGTTAAGGAGAATATCATTAACAGGTTCGAAGGTCTCTTAGAACTAGTCCCTAAGCTTGGTGAGGCGATCTCATTACTATTTAAAGGTCAGTTTAGTGCAGCTGGTAAAGTAGCCACAGATGCATTAGGTAAAGTAGTACTTGGAGTAGAAGATGTTACAGATAAAGTGGCAAGTGCTACAGAATCTGTTATTGAGTTTGGTAAGACTGTAGTTGCAGAAGTAAAAGAGGCAGTAGAAGTAGCTGGAAAATTAGTAGATCAATTTAGAGGTATTAGAGATGCACAACAGAAACTGATAGTTGATAATGCCCTACTAAACAAAGAAATGGAGACTCAGCAGAAAATAGCTGAAGATACTAATAGAACTTACGAAGAAAGAAAGGAAGCACTAGAGAAAGTAGGAGAAGCACAAGTAAAATTAGCAGAAAACTTAGCAGAACAAGCCAGGTTAGAAGAAGCAAACCTAAGATTACAAATTTCACAAGAAAGTAACTACAAAAAGCGTGAAGAACTCGAAACTTCACTTGCAGAGGCCATTGCTACTCGTATTGATGCCGAAACTGCGTTAGAAACACGTAGATTAGATGCACAACGTATTACTGCAGAGTTAGAGAACGAAGAAATAACTAGAAAACAGACTATTAGAGATAAACTAGCTGAAATGGAGCTAGAAGACATAGAAAATGAGTTTGCAAAAGCACAGGCCGAGTTAGAAGCCGCACAAATTAAAGATCTAGAAGAATTAGATAGATTAAAGGCTACTGAAGAAGAGAAAAAGAAAGTAAGAGAATTCTATGCTAAGAAAAAAGAGAAATTAGACATAGAGGCTGCTAAAGCAGAAGAACTGTTACAGAAACAAGTAACTGAGAATAACTTACAGTTAGCAGCAGGCGCATTTAATGCCATTGCTACTCTAGTTGGTAAAGATAGTGCTGCTGGTAAAGCTGCCGCGATATCTGCTGCGACTATTTCCACGTATTTAGGAGCACAGAAGGCCTATACATCTCAAATGACACTAACACCTGATTCACCTATACGTGCTGCCTTAGCCGCAGGTGTAGCTGTTGCAACTGGTTTAGCAAATGTAAAAGCTATTGTAGCTACTAAAACACCAGGACCATCAACAAGTAGTGGAGGAACTCCTACTGCACCTAGTATACCTAGTTTTGATCCAACTGTCGGTCTTGCAACCGCAGCAGGAGATGCTGAGATAGATAACACTGTAGGACCTGGCCAAGGTTCATCAGCAGGTGGCAATGGTGCAGTAATTAGAGCCTATGTAGTTGCAGAAGAAATGACAACACAACAAGAGGCTGACGCAAAAATTAATGACCTAGCAAGGTTGTAAGATAATACATTATGAAGAAAATAGTAGAACTTTTAATTGATTGGGATGGCGAAGAATTCGGAGATGAACTAATGGTCGATGTAATGTCGCTCGTAGATAAGCCAGCAATTGGAATAGATTGGATGGCTTTTTCAGAACAAGAATTAGAATTTAGAGAAAACCCAGATTGTCCAGATGGATTCGAACATCAAATGCCTGATGGCAGTTATATGTGTGGTAAAGAGCATGGGTACCATAAGTTTGTAGAACCTAAATCAGGAGAATCAGAAAATGATTTCATTGGTAGATGTATACCAGTCTTAAAAGGTGAAGGCTATGACGAAGATCAAGCCGCTGCTATTTGTTATAGCTCATTTGAGTGTGAAGACTGCTTTGACTTAGAAGATGCATGTTGGCCTGGTTATGAAGCAATTGGCATGAAAGACAAAGGCGGTAAGAAAGTACCTAATTGCGTACCAATAGAAAATGCAGAATTTTTTAACGAAGATGAAAAATCATTTTTAAAATTAGCTGCAGAATTAGGTGAAGAAATAGACTGGCAATTTACTACATACATTGATGGTACAAAAAAAGAGTTTAGTACAATAGGTGATTGGGTTGAAGGTGTGCAAGGTTTAGATATTTTATCTAGAAGAGGACTAACTGGAGAAATGCAAGTAAAATACAGATACGCAGGACCACCAGCACAACGTAACTTTTGTAAAGCAATGCAAAGATTAAATAAGTTGTACACATACAAAGAACTACAAGAAATGGGTAGCCGAGTTGGTAATGGTATTGACAGCGGTAGTATGTCAATTATCAAATGGCACGGGGGCCCAAATTGTCGTCATTTCTTTGAGAAAGTACTAGTTAGTAAAGATGGTAGAGATACTGTTGTTATTTCAGAAGGCAGAGCTAGTGGAGATCTTGGCTTACCTATGGCAAATAGACCTAATGGTGGATATAATATGTCATTTAGATTTTCTGCAGATGATGAAATGATAGTAACAGGACCTGCGATGGTAGCACGACAACTTATACTAAGAAAAGATGAGATGGGTAATCCGTTTCACGTATACTTTAGTAAAGATACTATTAAGAAGATCGCTAGAAAGTTCTTCGAGTATAACAAACAAAACAATACCGATATAAATCATGACGATAACATCAGTACTTCTAATACTCTGCTTGAGTCTTGGATTGTGGAGGACCCAGAAATGGACAAATCAAAAGCTATGGGCTTTAATGTTCCAGCTGGAACATGGATGGCTTCATATAAGATCAATGATCAAGAAACTTGGAATAAAATTAAAAATGGAGAGCTTAACGGTTATTCAATCGCCGGTAACTTTCTTGAAAAAGCTGCTAAACTATAATGGACGAAATCAAAGACTCAGTTGCGAATGCAACAACACTTGCGGGAGCGGGAGCTGTAATTGTAGACTGGAACATGGTCATGACAATGGCTCTACTTGCAACAGGGATAGTTCTGAATGTTGCAAGAATAATTGAGATAAGACGTAGAAAGAAAAAAGAGGACTAGTAAGCGCCCTCTAATTCTTTTAACTTTAGTCGTCCGTAAATATCGCCTGTAATTGCTTTATCTAAGAAGTTTGCATGATAAATCATCTCAGGACTATCTTTACATTCACTAAATCTCTTATATTCGTACCAATCACGTAACCATTGAGCGTTTTTTTCAGCTCTATGTATATTGTTAGTTGATTTAATAGCAACAGGTACTAAGCAAACGTCAACGTCAAAAACATCAGCGGCTTCTTTTACAGCTAACATTACTTCATTACCAATACCTTGTCGTTTAGTATTAGAAATAATACTGTATAAATCTACGGTATTTTCATCAAGAGCATTGACTTCTAGTGAAAACTTTGGACTTTCAATAATTAATCTTAAGTGTTGACCATATTCTTTTCTCCATGATTTACCTTTATATGCTGCTAGTATAAAGTCAGATTCCATAATTAATGGCTTTATTGTTACGTCTTCGAATTCTTCTTGTAGAATTTCACGTATACAGAAAGCATATAGCCAAGCAATTTTGTTTGCCGGGTTTTCTAAAACCTTTTTAGTTGAATAAGTCTGTGGTAAATTTTTCATAATTTTAATTGTTTAAATGATTAATATACTACCAATATACGAAAAATATTTGACATAAAAAAATATTTCGCGGTTTATTTTCAAAAAAAGTTAAAAAAGAGGATTAATCTGATTTGCTAACCAGTACCAACTAGATTTAGGAGACTGTATTGCTCCTGCTCTAATAAGCTCATTAATATCCCATCTACAATCTTCTTTAGACTGCGACGTAGCCTTTTGCAAGTAATTAAAATGTAAAGGCTTACCTTTACTTGAAGCTTTCCAACAGTTTCTAAGAATGATTAACTGTGAGTGTGAAATTCTTTTGTCATCTAATAATTTACGTACGCCTGCCATAAAAGGATCGTACTCGGGTATGTGTATTATTTTCATATTGTTATTTATTATACCCATTATACTAACTTCTGTCAATTTGTTTCAAATACATATTTCTAAGTGTCAGGCATAGGTCTGATTAAACTAAATAAACTTATACAGTATATGACAGTCGCAAACGCAATTAGCAAGCTACGAGTAATGCTCGGCGCTGCTACTGAAGAAGTTAAAGAAGTTGTGGAAACTAAAATGGCGGAGGCTACTTTAGTTGATGGAACAGAAGTGTACACTGAAGGTGAATTACAAGCAGGAGCAATCTTATTTGTAAGAGCTGGAGAAGGTGCATCAGAAGATCCATTCGCGCCGGAAGGCAAACACGAAACAACTGATGGTTTATTAATCACTGTAGGTGAATCTGGTGAAATTACTAACGTTGAAGAAAAAGGCTCTGAAGAGTCAGTATCTGAAGCTGAAGAATCTTTCGAAGAGGAAGAAGAAGTAATTGTAAAAGAAAAAGATTTTGACGTAGAAGGGTTACTGGAAGGTATCGCTGGTATGTTAGAGCCTTACACTGAAGAGATTAAAGAACTTAAAGAAGAACTTAGTGTTTTAACTTCAAGATTTAACGAAGTTGCAGATGAACCTGCAGCAAAAAAGGTTGCCAACACCTTCTCACAAGAGGCACAAAACAGAGCTACTACAGCTGAAGCAAGATTTGAAAGACTTGTTTCTTTACGTAACAGCAAGAAATAACCAAAAACAATTAAAAACAAAAACAATTTATTATGGCATTTGATTTAACAGCACTGTCGGTTTATACCGACGAAACTAGCCAAGATTTAATTGCAAAGGCAGTATTAGAAACTGACTTAATGTCTTATGTAGACTTAAGATCAGGACTTTCTGCTGGAACTGTAGCACTAAATCTTATGAGCGGTGACTTAAACGTCGCTGACCTAGCTTGTGGGTGGAATCCTTCAGGTGATGTAGATTTTTCACAAGTAGACATTACTATTAGAGACAAACAAGTAAAAATGGACTTATGTCCAGAAGACCTTAGACAATACTGGTTAAGCCAGAGAATGTCTGCGGCAGCAAACCAAGAGAGTGTTCCTTTCGAAGAAGTAATCGCTGATTACTACGTGAAGAGAATCTCTAAATATAACGAGTCTTACTTAATCGATGGTGACGGTACTGGAACTGGTATTAAAGACCAAGTAACTGGCGCTAACGGTGCAACAGTATCTGCAGCTCCAGCAGCATTTACATTAGCTAATGCAGTAGAGCAAGCGTTAAATATCTTTGACGCAGTTAACGAAGCATCTAAAGATCGTGACGATTTAATTATGATAATGAGTCCCGCGAATTTTAACATTTTAAGAAGAGCATTAGTTGCACAAAACTATTACCACTATGACCAAGGAGACGGTAGATCTTTCGAATTACCAGGAGCTAACGTAACAGTTGTAAAAACGTCAGGTTTGACAGGTAGCGATTACGTGGCTTGCGGACCATCTTCAATGATTGTAGCAGGTACAGGTTTAGAAGATGACATGTCAACAGTACAGTTCTTTTTTGACAAAGGACAAGATGTTGTAAAATTCATCGCTAAATGGAGATTAGGTGTAGCCGTATCTCAAGTAGATCAATTCGGTACAAACGGATTAGCATAATTCAATAACTAGGGCCTTCGGGCCTTAGTTTTAACTAAAAAAACAAAGTATAAACTATGGCATGTAGCAATTTAACAGCAGGGTTTACTCTAGATTGTAACGACTCTAACGGTGGTATTGATAAGATCTTTATCGCTAACGGACCAGTTGAATCTATTACACAATCCTCAGGAACTATCTCAGCAATTACTGTTGGTGGTTCAGCCCTTGTACCTGGTGACTTCTTTGATTTTGACGTTCCAAGACAAACTAGTTCATTTACCGAAACTATAAATGTATCTCAAGAGAATGGTACTGTATTTTATGACCAAGCTCTTACAATGATATTCAACAAAATGGAAGCTGCTAAGAGAGATCAGATTTTACTGATGGCTCAAGCAACAAATATGGTTGTAATATTTAAGGACAACAACGATAAGTACTTTAGCGTTGGTGTTGAAAGAGGTGCATTCATGACAGCAGGTTCATCAATATCTGGTACCGCTTATGGTGACAGAAACGGATATGAATTAACAATTTCTGGAATGGAAGAATCTCCATCATTTGAAGTTACTGGTAGTATCGTCGAGGCTTAATAATCGACACTATTATATAAATAAGAAAGAGACCTTAACGGGTCTCTTTTTTTTTGAATTACAACTTGTAGTCTTTTTATATTTCTAAGTAGAAACACACATTATACAGTATGACGACAACGATAACAGCAGAAGAAGCATTCTTTTTCATTAATAATCCTACTTCAGCACTAGATCTTAACGACACATTCACGCTTAAGTCACAATATTCACAAGAAATACTAGTAACTGTAACATCTGGTAACTGGTCAATTGTTAGCGAAAACTCAAGATACGCAGAATTTATGGTAGACTTACCAGCAGATTTTGAAGATAAACACTATAATGGTTATTATACATGGGCATTAGGTCCTTATACTGACATTGTAAAAATAATTACAAAGCCTGGAGGTGATACTGGTACGGTTGATTATATCTCAGATAACGAGAACCGTGAGGCAGATACATACTTTAGACCAAATTATTAAAACATAATATGAGAAACACAAACCCAGAAGGATTATATAGTATTAAAGGTAGCAAATTCGAAGCGCTAGACTTACCTGTAATCCAAGAACAAAGAGGAAAAGACTACATTAAGTTCGGTATAGATAATCTATTCCCACAGCAACTAATCGGCTTATACGATAGTTCTGCAATGAATCATACATGTATTGACGCTATTAAAGATGGTATCTTTGGAGAAGGTATTGTAGACTATGGCGGAGAATACATTAACACTGATGGAGATACTATTGACGAGATATTCTCTAGAATCAGTTTAGACTACACATTATTTGGTGGTTATTCACTAAACATTATATGGAATAAAGAAGGTACAAGAATCGCAGAGATTTACCACTTACCATTTGCAAACGTAAGATCAGGCAAGCCAGATGAAGAAGATAAGATACATAGTTACTATTATTCATCTGACTGGTCACAGATCAGAAAATATAAGCCAGTAGAATATAAAAGTTATGATCCAACTGATACTAAGAAAGATAGCGCAAGTCAAATCTATTATTGTAAAAACTACAACCCAGGTCAAGAGATCTATCCTTTACCCGCTTATATTGGTGGTGTTAATGATATTCAGCTTGATGCGAGGGTGTCTAGGTTCCACAACGCAAACATCTCTAATGGACTCGCACCAAGTATGTTCGTCCAGTTCAGAAACGGAATACCAAATCCAGAAGAACGTAGAGATATTTATAGAGAAATAGAAGATACATTCAGTGGAGAAGAGAATGCTGGTAGATTCTTCTTGGCTTTTTCTGAGCCAGGTAAAGAACTGCAGGTGACACCAATCGAGAATGCTAACGATGATTACTACTTGACGCTCGAACAAAGAATAACGTCACGAATCTTAACTGCACACCGTATTACTTCTCCACTTCTTTTAGGTATTAAAGATGGTGCAGGTTTCTCTAGTAACTCAGACGAGATCATTACATCTTACTCACACTTTATGAATACTGTAGTAAGACCTAAACAATCTAAAATTATTGACACATACGGTTATATTCTAAGTCTTGCAGGTTTTAATGTTAAACTAGAAGTAGAGCCAGTACCAATGATAATCGGAACTGAAGCAGATGATCCTGCTTTACAAGAAGATATAACAAATATAGCAAACGACTAATATGGCAAATACAGCATTACTGGTATCAGAACAAAGAATGAAACAATGGACTCAGTTAGACGACAATGTTCGTATGAATGAGATTACTCCATTTATTATACAGGCGCAAGACATTTACATGCAGGCTACTTTAGGTACTAAATTATACAATAGACTTAAAGCAGGTGTAATTGCTGATGACTTAACAGCTGATGAGAAGACATTGCTTAATGACTACATTGGGCCAACTCTAATGCAATATAGTCTGTATTTAATGTTACCAAGCATTAAGTATAAGATAGCTAACCAGGGCATACTGAATGGCACCACAGAAGAGACTTCACCTACTACGTTAGATGAATTACAATATATTAGACAATCGACATTAGATACTGCAGAATTTTACAATAAAAGATTAATCAAATTCTTTTTTGATAATCCAAGTATGTTTGCAGATTATACGAATCCAGGTACAGACGGAATGACACCAGATAAATCTAATCCTTATTTTAGCGGATTAGTAGTACCTCACTCAAATTTAAGATATTATGAAGAGAAATACGGAAACTGTTCGGACTGTGGTCCTTCCACGACAATCGTCGGCGACTAAGCAGAATATTAAAAAACTAAAAGTTGCTCTTAAGAAATTAAACAACTCTAACTAAAATTATATTTCTAAGTAGATGGATATAAAATCAGTACTAAAAGACTACGTAGAATGTGCCTCAGGCGGTGCAGTAACTACTCCTACCAATGGTAGTTGGATTTCTGCATACGCAATTTATTTAGGCGCTACAACCATTGTAAATGGTTCGTGGTTACAAACATTATGTTACCAATTAGGTGTAACACAACCAGTAAATAGCTCATGGGTTATTGCCTTAGCTAATTATTATAGTATAGGTGCACCAGAGAATGGTTCATGGTGGTATGCAATAGCAGATAACGCTTGTAATGGTGGAGCACCAGCTAATCCATGTACTTGGGGAGGTAATCAAAATAACTTTGGTGTAGAAACAAGAGTGTGGTCTTCCACTTCACCTTGTGCAGCACCGCCAGTTCAAGTATTATGGGAAGGTGCCGGTGATAACTGGGAATCAGAACCAGATAACTGGGAATCAATATAAAATTAAAAAAGAGATAATATGGCTCAATTAACAGGAAATCCAATCCAAAGTTCATACCTTGGATTACTTAAAACAAGTGATAATGCTGCTTTACAAGCCAATGGCTTCAATGCGATAACAGATGGTGCAGGTAATGACAGTATGATAAAAATGTCACAGACTGAACTACAACTAGGTAGTAATATCAGTACACAGTACTTTAAACAATACGCCGCTGGCGGAGGTAGTACTGAAATAAAAGATGTTGGTATTAGATTAGATGATGCTACAGCATCACAATATTTAGTAGTAGATGCAAATAATGCAGGGGTTGGTGCAGGTAGTAACTACATTGTAACAAATCCTACTACTAATACAATTGCAGGTCCTTTAGACTTATCAGGAGCAACTGTATCAGGTCTAGACGGTTTAGCACCGACTGGAGGAACATCTGGTCAAGTATTAACTAAAACTACTGGTACAGACTACGACTACGGTTGGGCTGCAGGTGGTGGCGGTGGAGGTATTGTATCTTTTAGAGGTACTAACTGGTCTACAAGCACACACGTTGCGAATGATTTAGTATACTCTACTTTTACAATTCCAGGTGGTTCATTTACTACAGGTGATGTAATTGAAATGAATGATATAGAATATAGAGACGGTTTAAATAACTGGGGTTATTCATCTATATGGATTTCAGATACAGCACAAACAGTAGGTCAAGCACCTGCAAGTGGTAACAACTTTTCAATGGGACAAGCGCAATCACCTAACTCACGTAAAAGTATTTACTATAGTAGAAAAATGTATATTAATTCTAGTGGAACATTCTTAATGCCTTATGGAAGTTCGAATGATGTAAATGCTGAGCAATCTTCAGATCCATCAGTAACATATAATATTAACTGGGCAAACGATCAGTACATCTACTATCAATTATGGAGTGACTCAACTACAGGTTCTTATAGTACAGCCGGTACATTAATTAGAAAAATAAACTAAGACTATGAGCGGATACGTAAAATATATAAACGACGAAGACGGTAACATAATTAGAGTACCGGATGATGAGAAAAACATCTCTGAGATCGAAAGAATAGAAAAAGAAATAGCTGCATTAGAAGTAGAGCTTGCAGCCTTAAAATTAGAAAACGAATAATATGGCTTCATTACAAAACGAACAAATAGATCAGTCATACCAAGGACTGATTAAAACAGCAAATAATACAAGTGCTGCACCATTTCCACCTGTAAAACTACAATACGGAGACGGTACAGAGTTACCTATCTCTATTGGTGATGGTACAGGTATAGGTATTGGTGACATTGTTAACCTTACCTCAGCTACTAGATCAATCAATCTTGACTCAGCGAATTTATCTCTAACTGGTGTAACATTTGTAAATGCCCTATCAGGTACATGTAATATTTCTGATGGTACATATGAATTTGGTCTACCTTATCCTGGAGCACCAACAACTAACGTAGATATGACAAACGCTGCTGAAGTATCAGCTCATCAAATTGATATTAAAGGTGACGGTACTGATGCTGGTAAATTAAAGTTATACTGTGAAGATGCAGGAGGAGCACACAACGTAACACTAGAAGGACCAGCACACGCAGGTGGAGCAACATACTCACTTAAGTTTCCTAACGTACAGTCAGCAGGTACACAGATACTAGAGGCTGATAGTTCAGGTAACTTATCATGGATTAACACACCATCAGGCGGTGGTGGTGGTGCAGCACAAGCATTCTCTGCAATAGGAGCAAGTGCTATGAAAGGTGTAGTACCATATAATGAAAATGCTGGTCAACAGTTTAAAACTAATCAAATGCTTTCAGGCTATGGTAGTACAACTGCTGGTCAAAATAATGATGCTGCAATGTGGCAACTAGTTCCACTTGCAGAAGGTAATACTATTTCTAAATTATTAGTTTCAGTGTCTGGTGCTTTAGCAGGCGGAACAGCAGAAGTTGCATTTTATGATACAGATGTAGATTCTGATGGTTTCATATATGTTAAAGATCGATTACTTTCATTAGGTACAGTTGATTGTTCAACTACTGGAGATAAAATCATTACCTTAGGTACTCCATTTACAATGCCTAGTGGTAAAGTTAATGGTCAGATAGCAGTCTTAGCATTTAGATCTGATAATGCAATTGGAATGAGAGGATGGTCACAAACAGTATTCTCTGGTTGGGGTGGATCCATGCAAAATACTACTTACTACAGAGCTATGTCTCCATCAGTAAAACCTGGAGTTGCTCCGGGTGTAGCATTACCAGCAACAATTGGTGATAAATCAACAGCTAACGTTACATACGGAGCACAAACTAGTAATCCACTAATGGTGATGTGGATTTAATTAATATAAATAAATTAAGATATGAAAACACAAACAGTAGAAGAATACATTAGTAACAACGGAGTTGCTACTTTAGTTAAAACAGAACAGGTTGAAATAGATGTTGATGCACAAATAGCTAGTAAAGAAGAAGAGCTATTGAAAGTATACGCTGAAATTGAAGCATTAAAAGCAGAGTAATCCTGAAACAAAATTATATAGCGATATATAATACCTGAGGTTTGTCATTAATCCTCGCATAGCCATTTCATAATGGTTGTTTATTTTATTATATTTAGAAGGGTCCTCATTCGAGGGCCCTTCGGCCTTTTATAGGAATCCGACTTTTTTCTAAAACAAAGGGGATATATAACATATAACTAATATACAATAAACAATTATGGAAGAACAATGGAAACAATTTGACATTACTAAGACTGGTGGTGTTAATGCTATAGCAAGCAGAGAACGATACTGGTGGATCTCAGACCACGGTAGAGTAAAGATAACTAATAACTATAACCATTCTACTAAATGGCCTAAGGTTAGTCTAACAGGCGGCCACGAGGGTAGTAGATATGCTGCCTTATCTCCGAACTACTTACTAAACAAATACGTACACAAACTTGTAGCAATTATGTTTTGTAATAATCCATTCGGTGTGACTAGTGGTAGAGAAATCACAGTAGATCATTTAGATGGTAATAAGACTAATAATCACTACACGAACCTACAGTGGGTAACAAATAAAGAGAATCGTTGGAGATACTTACAAAGAAAACATAACAATGAATGGACTCCTAGTGAACAGAGTATACTACCACCTGAAATGACACGTCAAGAACATGATGCATGGATTGTAGATTTACATCTTAATGGCCTATCTCGTAAACAAATACAACAACGTTTAGGGTTTACACCAAGTAGAGTCGCAAGACCTATTAGAGCATACGCTGAAACAATGGACAAAAAGTCCGTATAATAATAAAATATAATAATATGTACATTAAATATCTTAAATACGCAGTAGTAGACTCACTCGTACAACTAGGCGTATCACCTAGTCAACTACTCCTTGCTAATATCATAATATCTTTTAGTCATGACCGTAAGCCTTTAATAGGTGGTTACAGTACTCTTGGTAAATTAATCAATGTATCTGGTAAAACAGTACAGAGAGATATAAAGCAGTTACAAGAGCTTAAGTTAATTACTGTTAAGTCAGGTAGACATCAACGTAATGCAAATCAATACATGCCTAGTAAAAAACTTAAAGCTTTATATGGACAAAAAGTCCGTATCAATATGGACAAAAAGTCTGCCAATACCCCTAAAGGGTATTATAGTAAGGAAGACTATTTAAAAAGTCTTCCTCACAAGGAAAGAGACATGGCTGCCTTTCAGTTACAAATGAACAAGACTATACCTGAAGTACAAGATATGTTGAAAAAGTTAAGAGGATAAATATAACATGGAGATACAAATTAAAGTACCTAACTGGGTAAACACTGACGACGAAGGCATTTGCATGTTATTTGCTTTCTTACGTAGAATATCTATTGAGTATAGTCTAACAGGTAAACCATTAGATGTATACGGTTCTGATATAAGACGTATAGTTAATAGAGAAGAAAACAACATACATGAAGTACTAATGAATCACATAGATATAAAATGTTGCAAGATAGCTAAACTGTCACGTGAACACTTTGTATTTTATATGAATTCAATTAGAACTGGTACAAAGATTGTAAAAATAACATCGCATGGTGCACAACTTAGATGGTCATACCTAATGGGCTGTAGTAACTATAACTTATTAGAACCAGATAATATAAGCTTAGATAAAGAACGTAGACCTGCATACACACCTATGTATAGATTTGATAGAGAAGTATTTAATTATACTAGTAGAAGTGGGTATAAGAAATGATAGCAATGAAGAAAAAGGCATGGAAGATAATAGGTGTTTACTTTAAAGCAGATGAAGAGACTAGACAAAGCTTCCGTGATATTATGTTAGAGAAATACTTAGACGAGAGTATGAATGATGTAGAAGAGGCATTAGCCTTAATGGCATTTAGATACTCTATCGCATTACGCGAAGAAGCATACGAAGAGTGTGCAATAATGAAAGATATATTTGACTACTTTGAATACA
>UPTN01000374.1_pt1 | contig 24029 bp, 20 predicted proteins | sample 2160111 | NCBI WGS metagenome assembly UPTN01 (sample SAMN06265058, study PRJEB28932) | marine metagenome | isolation source: Columbia River Estuary | place: USA:Columbia River Estuary, USA | collected 2014-05-05
ATCCTCTCGGCTATACTCAATCGGTGCGGCTCTGCAAGACCTATAAAAACCACAGCATTATTTTTATCTTCAAATTTATGAAAGGGTTTATGAATAGCTTTTGAAAACCCTTGGGTCGTTAAAATTATCTTTTCATTATCTACCTTCTTTCTATAAAATTTTAATTCGCTTGTTTTGGTTGTTACCAAAAAATCATAAAAAGGCATTGACTTTTCAAACCGTTTAGATTTATTCTGGTAAAACGCCATATCTGGAGTAAAATGAACCAATTTAATAGTTTGTTTTTTTAAAAATTTCAAGGTGCTTGGTTTAAAAAAAATGCCTTTATCAATCCAAATTAAATCAAAATTAAATAAATTCAGTTTTTTTAATTCCTCTAGCACATAGTTATTAGTTTCCGAAATAAGGCGACCTATTTTATAGCGAAAACCTATAGACCTCCATATTTTAGATGTATTATAAAAGGGAACATGTGTATCAATTACTTCAAACTTACTGGGGATCAACAATTCCCGTAAAATATCAGCACGCATTTTACTCGTAGTTCCAGATGAATACTGCCCGATATATAGTACTTTCATTTATTATAAATATATGGTTAAATCCGATTTTTAAAAAGAAAGTCTGCCATTATCTTGAAGGTGTCTTCACTAAAATAAAGTTTTGGTTTATAAACTAATTCTTTTCGATCGGTATTTATAATGGATTTACACATATCTAAATTATTAAAATCTAAACCAATAACTTCTGGCCATGACCCCTTAGTAACAAATTCATGACAACCAATCATCTCATTAGGAAACCAAACATCCAAATCACAGATTAAATATTCGAAAAGTTTATTTGTAGCATTATATTTATAGTTTTCATTGTAAGCTTTATGCAAAATTACACCCACATCATATTGCTTTAATACTTTCGGTATTTCTTGATAATCTATCCCTCCATCATAAAAATTAATTTGCCCTCCTTTAAATTCATTTAAAAAGGATCGAACTTCACTATGTAAATTATAGGAATAAATATCAAAAATAATATGAGATTGAGAATTTACCCACAAACAAAATTCTTGTATTAAAGTACCCTCAAAAGATAATGAACCTACATAAACCACCCTTATTTTATCAGACTCTTTTTTTAAGCCTTTAGAAACTCTCCAGTTTTTCGGAGGATAATTAGGCAATACGTGCAATTTTTGAAACTTATTCTTTGGATTATCGTCTCTAAACATTTTTAACCTATGTTGATTTGTTTGACTAATCCAAACAGCTCTATCATAAAGGTAGCTTCTCTCAAGTTTATGAAAATATTTTACTAATTTCATATATTTTGAATACCATTCTAATGAAGCATATTCATGATAATGAATAACAACCTCACATTTCTTATTTATATATTTCGAATAAATATATACTGGCCAGGAGGAAATAGATTCGTAGTAAATTACAATATCCGGTTTTTTGAGTATTAAATTTACTAATGACGATATGTAAAACAATGCGTATTTAAAGGCTCTAACAATTGCATTATCCTCTATTTTTGGAAGCGCATATCTTTTAAGCTTTGCTCCTTGTAGCTGGAATATTTTTCTATTTTTATTGTTATGTGTAGAGCATACCAAAAAATTTAGTTTTGGAAAACTGGAAGATAAAAAAACTAATAAATTTGTAACTGGTGGAAAAAATTCCAACGGATAAAAATGAATGATTGCAATTCTCTTCTGTGACATTACACACTAGCTTTTTTATTTTTTAACTCTTCAAATAGGTTTAGAATTAAATGATTCGTATTATTCTTACCAAATTCTGCCATTAATATTTTTTTAGCATTAACATGTTGTTCATTATTAAGGTTTTGAAACACTAAATCATTACCTAAAACCAAATCTGATTGAATTGAGAAAATTGGCAACCCTAGAGTTTTGAGGTATTTGAATAAAGATCCTTTTTCATTAAGATAAACACGAATGCCTAACCATAGGCAAATTAGAATATTTCCCAGAGCCTGCTGTCTTATATGATTAAATATAGCTACTGAACATGATTGGATAAATCCAGAATATTCATCAGCATTAAGAAACTCTCTTAAGCCAACAAAATTTTCACCAAAATAGTCTTGACCTTTAGCTTCTATTTGATTACCATAGGTCATATCTCCATAATTCAGAGGCGTAATTACTTTTCTATTATCAATATCAAATCGTTTTAAAATTTCAAAAACATCCAAATGATTTGAAGCATAAGAACTTGAATTTCCGACTAAAATATTAGATCCATTACATTTACTATCAATAATTTTACCTAATATCTGCTCTAATGTGCTGTAGTGAAACGGTAAATATTTAATTTTCTGATTAAGTTTTTTATTAGTTTGGTCTAAGTCATGATAAATCACAGGACAGCAAAAGTCAAACTTTTTCAATAGTTCTCCTCTTCTTGAATAAGGAAATTTAAGTTGTCTTAACCAAAGTGTATATTTCCATATATATTCTTGCCATAATCCATTTTGAAAAATAAGTTTTCTTGTGAGTGGCATATAGGAGTCTGAAATAATCATTTTATGAATGTCCTGTCCCCAACACATCCATATAAGTTTTGTCGGTTTGACAACTTTTTCAATGAGATTAAATTTTAAATCACATAAATAATGAATAAATACAGCAGAATAGTTACCGATTTTTGAGATTAAGACGTCATATTCTTCAGAATTAATAACTATTTTAATTAATGGTAAATGAGGATTCAAGGCATATTTAGGCGCTTGTGCTTGGGAATTATCTTTAAAAAGAACTACAAATTCTTGGTTGAGTTCACCAGATTTGATGAATTGCTTAACAACGCTATTCGTCCACTTTTCATCAGTAAAAATATGTAAATGTTTATTCATCAAATATTTTGCAATGCATTGAAATTTGTCCAGATTTATTAAATCCATTAATTCGGTTAAAATCAGTCTTCTTTCAAAAATCTCTTACTTAAATCTTTAAGGTTCTTTTTTCGATGTTTTAAAAATTTAGCTGGCGTACCTCCATAAATTTTCCATTCTTCAGTATTCTTCTTTACTAAAGACATGGCCCCAACTACAGAACCTTTGGCTATATTAACATTCGGAAGTAACACCGTTCCCGCCCCTATTTGAGCAAATTCCCCAATCTTTATATTACCAAATTGAACGTTTGTAAATTCCTCAGACACCATTGGACTAATCATGAATTGACCTGAAAAATCATCTGAAGCACTTAATAACGTGCATCTTGGGGATAAACCTGAAAAATTTCCCATTTCAATTCCTCCTTTTCCATATAAACCGCAGTACGCAGAAATATGGATATAGTTTCCTAATTTTATATTTCCAGAAAGAATACAGAAATCATCAATTCGAACATTTGAACCAATTATAATAGTACCCGGACTATAAAATGACGCCTTATCTGATATAAAAACGTTATTTCCTAAAGATTTAAATCCAATTTTATTTAACTCCGCCTTGCTTAAAAAACCCATTCTAATTTTTCATTTCTTTTAAAATAATGTCACAAATTTGATCAATATCACTTCTTAACAAATTAAAGTACATTGGCAAACATAGTACTCTTGGTGCTATATTATCACAAACTGGATTATTTGCTTTTATAACATAATCTAATGTGTCCAGGGCCGGGAAAAAATATCTCCGTGTACTTATTCCATTTGCTTGCAGACTATGAGACACCTTTAGTAATATTTCTTCATTCTCCATAATGATTGGATAATATGAATGATTGTATCTAGTACTTTTTGGTATTTCTGGTCTTCGTATATTTAAACTTAATAACCTACTATCATAGTGCTGGCTCACTCTAATTCTATCAGCTAAAATAGCGTCAATGTGCTTAAGGTTAATAACCCCCATAGCAGCATGAAATTCGGAGTTTTTACCATTTATGCCTACACCATTAAATTTATAGGCACCGTCATGTCCAAAATTTCTCAATAACTCCATTCTTTTTATCACCTCAGCATCCTTGCTAATAACCGCTCCACCTTCAATAGTATGAAATAATTTTGTGGCGTGTGTACTTAAAGTACTTACATCTCCATAATCCAATAGTGATTTGTTTTTATACTGTGTTCCAAAGGCATGAGCTGCATCATAAATAACCTTTAAAGAATACTTTTTTGCAATAACTTCAATTTCTTCTACATGACAAGGAATACCATACACATGTGTAGCTAATATTCCAGTAGTTTCTTTTGTAATCAAGGCCTCAATTTTGGTCGGATCTATGGTCAACCTATTCCTATCAATGTCGGCAAAAACAGGACGGCAATTTTCCCATACAATAGAACTTGTAGTGGCTACATAAGAAAACGGAGTTGTAATAATCTCTCCTGTCAGATTTAATGCACGTATTGCCAATTGTAAGGCAATAGTACCATTAGTGGTAAAGAGAAGGTGATCAAGCTCCAAGTGTTTTTTTAATTCAATCTCTAAATTTCGAACAAGAGGTCCATTATTAGTTAACCAATTTCTACTCCAAATATCATTAACCAAAGATTGATATTCTTCTATAGGAGGCAAAAATGGTTTAGTCACGTCTATCATAAAACAACAATTATCTTTTTATTCTATTATTTAATTGCTTACCAATATGCTCCCACGTTAATACCGAACGCGTATAAGACCATGCGTTTTTTCTCATTAGTAAATATTTACTTTTATCATGAATTAATAGCTCTATTTTTTCAACAAAACTAATATAATCAAAAGGAAGGTCAATAATGCATCCTGTCTTATTATTCAATACAAGTTCAGGAACACCAAAACTATTAGGTGCAATACTCGGACATCCAAAATACCCTGCTTCAATTAGAACAGCTCCCATAGTATCCATTTTTGTAGGATGAATTAATAAAAATGCATCTGACAAAATTGACTTAAACTTACGCAAGTCGTTTTCATTTGTTTTTTGAAGTAATCCTGCATAAATAACGCCCTCCATTTCCAAAATATCACTTGGCGGTTTTTCCCCTATAATTGTTAAGCTAAGTTCCGGGCATTTTTCCTTTACTTTCTTAAAGGCATCTACGCAAATAAAACCGCCTTTTTTTTCAAAGTTAAGGCTTATAAACACTAGATTAAAATTACCATTGTACTCATCTTTAGTTGGCAATTCTATGTTTCCACCAGTATGGATAACTACTTTTTGTTCTTCTTTTAAATCATAATATTTAATCATTTCTTTCCATGCCCATTCACTACCTACAAAAATATCTCTTGCTTTTTGCAACCAAAGTTCTTCCTTTTTGGCTATACGTTCAACATCTTTTTTCGAAAAATGTTTCGGTTGTAAAAATATGTTTAAATAGGTTTTGAAATCGGCATCCAAATAAACACCATAAGGTGCATTAGTTTTACATTCTACCCAAGGTGTTTGACCGAAAAATAAACTGTAGTCGTCTTCAATAATTAGAGGCATAACTTGTTCTCTAATAGCAGCAAGCCTCTTATTTGAGAAAAAATTGAATTTAGATTTTAAACCAACTATTCGCATGAACTTTGAACTCAATTTTTCTAGGGCATTCATTTTAGGACTAATTGGCCCGATATAATTGATTCTAAAATATTTAGACAATTGCTGATGTATGTTCCAGTTTATACCGCTCCATCCACCGCTAGTTTCGCCTAAATCTTGGTTAGTAATAAAATTTATCCTCTTCATCTTCATTATTATTATTTGCTCAATAAATCTCTTGTTTTCAATGCTGTTTTAAACCCAATAACAGATGAAATCTTTTTAAATTTTTCACCTCCTACCGGCCACATTTTTTTATACCCCAAACTATAAAACTCACTTTCCGCAATAGCCACCAAATCTTTGAATTGATTATAAAACTGGTACATAAACATCAGAAAATTTTGCGCAATACCTTCTTTTAATTTATCTAATAAACCCAGGCTGACGGCATGACTTTTATACAATTGAAAACTCAATAATAATGATTCTGCTTTTTCTTTACTAAATTTATTCTTTTGAGAAATACTGTTTGCATTACCCGATCGATAATAAACTTTGGCACCTTCACAAAACTGAACAGCTTTAGCATTCATTAAAACTCTTGAAAAAAATTCGCCATCCTGATTTATTTTTAGATTCTCATTCCAAGGCCCTGCCTTTTCAATTAGTTTTCTCGGAGTTAACCAAATAGCTGTTTGGCCGACACCATTTCCTTTCCAGGAATCTGACAACCATTTGTATGCTGGGTCAAAATTTTTATTCAATAAATGGTTTTCCCAAATCACTTTGGTTTTACTGCTAATAAACTTTCCCCAAACTGCACTTACAATTATATCATTTTCATATTCGTTAAGAATTTCAACTTGTTTCTTAATCTTATCAACACTTAATAAATCATCAGCATCTAAATATTGAATATAATCACCTGTACTTAACTCAAACCCGTAATTTCGCGCCGCACATGCTCCTTTACCTTTGTTTTTAGCAATAATAAATCTATCATCATCATAACGTTTTGCTAATTCTAAACTAGCATCGGTGGAGCCGTCATCAACAATAATCACTTCAATATTTTGGTAGGTTTGATTACATACAGAATTAAGAGTATCAATCAAATATTCAGCAGCATTAAAAACTGGTATTATTACTGAAACTGTGACTTCACTCATATACCTTTAAGTTTTTTTGCTGGTACACCACCATAAATTGTTTCTGACTCCACATTTTTCGTAACGACAGAACCGGCTGCAACTACAGCACGCTTTCCTATAATTACTCCAGGTAAAATGGTAACATTTGATCCAATCCAAGCGCCGTCTTCAATATAAATGGGTTTTGACACTAGACCCCCTTTCCAAGCCGGCAAGGTTTTGTCTGTAAATTTATGGTCATGCGTGTAAAACGTACAGTTTGGACCTATAGCCACATCATTACCAATATGCACATGATCCACCATATCTATTATTGTATTATCTCCTATGTGTGATCCATTTCCAATAATTAGATTCCCAGAACTATCAGGTTCTCTTGCAAATATGGCACAATTTGTTTCTATTTTAACGTTATTGCCAAATGACCAATTTCCATTTATATAAAGTCGAGAATTATTACCTAACTTGAAATTATCTAATATGATTAAAGTGGCCTTTTCATTTATCAAAATATTAGAATTACGGTCTAATAATACATTATCTCCGATAATAAGCTTACCACCTAAAGCCACACCTAATTGTGTTTGTTTTTTGACTGTACTATTATCACCAAATTTCAAAATCCCTTTTCCTTCAATAATAATAGGAAATTCTAACATTGCATGCTTTCCAAATTTTACAGAGTTTAATCTGTACAGCCAGTACAAATATCTAAATGGTCTTTTTAGATAATATTTCAATAGATACAATACAACTTTCATTTATCTTAATATTTTTTTTAAAATAGTCAAAAAAGACATACCACTCTCTTTTTTAAGCTCCAATGCTTTTTTAATAGAATGATGTTTTCCTGCAGACAAAATTGCCTTTACTTGTTTATTTTCATAATCATCAATCACCTTTCGCTTGCTTATCTTATCTAAAGGGCATTCTTCAGATTCAACCAATTGCTTACCAATAACTAAATAATTAAATGCTTGTATTGAATTTTTCTCTAATTTTTTACTTTCTTGATTCTCATGACGTCTGTACCAAACTATTCCTTGAGGCATCAATACTAATTTGTATTTTTGAGAAATAATATGCCAAAATTCAAAATCCCCTAAAAAAGGCTTACCCGTATAACCCCCAACAGATTCAAAAGCATCTCTTTTAATTATGGACGATAAAGGTGCTTTATGAAATAATGATGATTGAAAATAATTTCTTATATATGCTTCTTCCGGATTCAATTCAAAAGGATAAATTTGATTATCATCTTGATCGAGTGAACACAAGCCATATCCTGCATCAGGAAATTGTTCCATATAATGCACCAATTGCTCTAGCCCATAAGGATAGATAAAATCGTCATGGTCTACATATTTTAGATATATCCCTTTGGCATACGAAGCCGCTTTATTCCGATTGGGATAATCGCCATAATTTTTATCATTTAAATATACTTTTACCCGCTTGTCTTTCTCCTCGAATGATTTGGCAATGTAGTAAGTATTGTCTGTAGAATTATCGTCTGTAACTATAAGTTCAAAGTTGGTATAGGTAGAGTTCAAAACACTCTGGATGGCAATTCCTATAAACTTTTCACTATTATATGAAGGCATTAAAACCGATACAAGGGGCTGATTCTTCATGATTAAATTTATTAAAGCAAACTAAATATTAAAAAACTTACAGTAAAATTCATTTTATGATTATAATTACAAAGGTATCAATTTCCTAATTGAAGAAAACGTTTCATAATACGTTTAACTTTTCCTGAAATTTTTAATTTACGTGACTGATTAGAGGCGACATTAGCAGAAGGGAATTCTGCTTCTGGGATATCTTTATTTAAAAATCCACATAACTTCTCCCAAGCGTCTCCTTTGGTTATGTCGTATTCTAAAAGATCATTGGGTCTATCGGCAAAATATTCTCTAACAGCCTTATGATGGTCTTCAAATTCTTCCTGCCACACCGCTCTATCCATTTTTAGCCATTTGTTATTTGGGTTCTGCTTTTGCAATTTCTTTAAATTGGGTGTCCGTTTTAAATGCTTTTCTCTACTATTCATCCAAGCATTTACATCTCTAGTGTTCAATATAAATTTACTGTTAGGATATTGTTTATCAAATTCTTTAAAAAGGAAATTTGTAGAGGGGTGACTCCAGTCGGAAAAAGCATCATAGTTTTCAATTCCTTTTAAAATATCCAAATTATTATCGTAATTATTTTTAATTATAGCTTTAATACTTTTTCCACTAGACTCTCTATGATGTACACTATTAAATCCAAGTATTTGTAAGGCTATATGAATTGAAGTTGTCCCTGTTTTATTCAATCCAATGCAAAAAATTTTAATATTAGATTTCATATTCTTCTATTAAATTATTGACAATGATACTCCAATCATATTTATTTTTGACAAGTTTATAAGCATTTATCCTCAATTCTTCTCCTATATTCGGAGCATTAAGAATTTGAATAATGTTTGAAGAAAAGTCTTCTATATTATTTGCAACAAGAGCATGTGTACCTATTTCATATTCAATGCCTTCTATTCCTTTTGACGTAGTTACTATTGGATTCCCAAAACTCATCGCTTCCAAAATTTTTAAACGCGTGCCACTACCGGATAATAAAGGTACAATCGCTATAAAAGATTCTCTGTAATACGGAGCTACATCGTCAACCTCTCCAATAACATCAATTTGAGGATCTAACTCCAAATCTCTAAATGGTCTTTTATCGCCTTTACCGACGACCAATAATTTTATATTAGGTTTATTCGCTTTTACAATAGACCAAACATTATTATAAAACCATAAAATCCCTTCTTTATTAGGGCTTGCATCTAGCGTGCCACAAAATAAAATAGTGCTATAAGTATCACTTTTATGTTCTACATAAGATTTAGTATGTATATCGACCCCATTAGGAACTACCTTACCTCTTATTTTATTTGCATTTAACTGCTCTAAAATATCGACGTCATTTTTACTACATGCCCAAAATTCATGAACATGTTTAAATAAAGTGCTTTCAAGTTTTCTTGTTTTTTTATAGTATTTCGAATTTACTGATGTTGGCTTTATAAGCAAATGATCTACATTATGAGCGTCTAACACATATTTAGCCTTTGGAAAATACTGTTTTATAATTGGGATTAAGGACATGGCTGATAGGTGTTCAAAAACAACCCAGTTATAAGTGTTTTCTTTATGCAATTTCTCTATTACATGCTCAAATTCTAATACTTCTTGAGTTGCCGACTCAAATATTGTTTTTGTTAACCAACGGTATCTTAATGCGTTTTTTGTTTTTTTAGGAAGATATTTAAACACACTTTCATTTTTAACAAATGAGTTTGGGGAATAAAACGTAATGTTTTCATTTTCATAACCTCTATCTAAAAAAGAATTTGGTGATTGATAAGAAAGAACATCAATCTCGAAATATTTTGAAAGTTGATCCATCAAATGAAAACATCGCAATTGCCCTCCATTCATTGGTGGATATAAATTACCATATGGAATAATATGAAGTATTTGTATTTTTTTATTTTTTGAGTCTATCAACAGTAATTTCTTTTTATTATTTAATAGTTTTTATAAACGCCTTAACCCCATCCAAATTCCCATAAAAAAAATGAGGATAGGTATCTAAAAATATTTTTTGGGTTTTTTTAGGAGTTTTTTCATTATCCCAATTATGGTAAAATTCCAATAAATCTTTTTCTAATTTGATTGGGGTCTCATATTCCACAAAGCAATTTGGCAACTTACCTTCAGAATTTGGCTGAGGTTTTTCATCCAATCTCCAAGACATGGGCCAAGATGACGATGGTGTAAATACCGCTGTTCCACAAGCTAAACATTCTGCAATAGGCACTCCAAAAGTTTCTGGAAAAGACAAAAATATTAATGAGGCCTTTTTATAATAGTCTCTTATTTCAGGCATAGTCATCCTTTTTTCAAACGCGACATAAGGCAATCCTAATTTATCCAAAACTCGAATCTGATCATCCCTAAATGTCTCATATCCTTTTCTTTCAAAATCAACAATAGCTAAGAAATCCTTTTTATGTCCTAGTTCCAAGCCTTCCCCCTCTAAATTCAGCCCAACTACCGACCATGGCGGTTTTGGAAGAGATCTAACTTCAGTAGTATCTGTGACTGCCAAATGCCAATCATATCGCTCCATAGTTGGATGTCCTTGACGCTTTAATCTTTCAATATGGGTAGGCACATTACCCAAATAATAAACTTCATGAAATGCTAACGGCTTTTTTAAGATTCTTTTTAATTTTTCAATGCCAAAATGATGCTTCCAAAAACCATTTGGTTCACAATCTGAAATAATTACGGCGTCGTATCCTTTAAGTTTTAGAAGAAATCTTTTATCACGAGGATAGTGCTTTAAATAACGCTTCAAGGTAAAATGAATTCTACCAACCTGCTTGAACCTTCCAAACAAAGGGACTCTACGCATTAAAAATCCATGTTCGTAAAAAACATCGCATTCCACATGACATTTTTTAATTAATTTCTGCAAACTAATAGCCAATACTTTAGGGCTGGCATCATCTGGTCTCGTTATAATGGCTATTCTCATCAATTTCTTACTATATTCTTACTTTCCTATTTATGATTTTATTAAAAGAACACATTACCTTTTATGTATACCAATTTGTATCAATTTCTAATAAAGATTCCAGTTTCTGAATATCCTTTTTAAAATATTGGGTTAAATCCTCTTTAATCTTTTTATCTATTGGAGAAATTGGTCGACGATTAATTGATTCTATAATTTGTACAATCTTATAATAAAGCTTACCTGGTAAAACATTTTTTAGTAATGCCCTGTTTTTTTCTTGTTTTAGCCAAGCATGTAAGGCGTAGTTCTTAGGCAAAAAACCAACATTTTTACTCCGTTTAAAATTTGGAATAATATCGCCCTTCACATTCAAAAAAGCATAAATCTCTTTTAAACAGCCATCTAAATCCGATTTAAAATCTTCATATAAAATAATCTTAAAATGCGAAGGATCAAACATCTCAAAATACCTTCCCAGTTGTTCTCCATATTTGCTTACTCCCTTATAATGCCAATCCCATCCCCAACTCTTGGCTATTCTGTTATCTTCTTCTTCCAAAGCCTTTTCTAAAGACAATGGCTCTAAACCATAACGTCTCATCATGCAATAATGTGAATAAAGGCGATCTACAGGGTGCCGTAGAATTAATACAAACTTGGCATTGGGTGTATACTTTTTTATATTTTTTACAGCGTCTTCAAAATACAAATATCTGACCGATGCCTCTCCAATTGCTGATTCGTTGGTCACAGATTCAAAAAGGTCTTCATAATCTTGAAGTTCAACAATGGTATTGTTATAAATGTTTTTTAGGAGATATTCGTCATTGCAAGGTCCTGAAAATGGTGGTAATTGTTTGTTTTCAAATGCCATAAAATTTGGCTCTTTAGGACTTGACATAAATATATCTGGATGGTGATGAAGATAATCCCATAGTGCAGTTGTACCGGATTTTGCAGCTCCTAAAATAAAAAAATTTGGTTTTTTTTTCTCCATTTTATTCCTTTATTGATAATTCATTCAATTTAATAAATATTTAATTCTTCAATCAATCTCATCATGCTTTAGTTTTATTTTTCCATTGAAAGTTTTGCCTTATCGGTTTCTTATTCAAAAAACTACAGAGTTCTAAATAACTTTTCTCTTCTGAAACATCGATAACAAGCAAACGGTCTTTTTTTGATTTGAAATAAGTCATCACATCTGCTATATGCTTTTCATAAACACCCGTACAATCATCTTTAATTAGTTCTTCAGAATTGTATGCATCTCTAAATGTTCTATATAAAAACCCTTCCTCAATATATTCGTCATTTTTGATTTTTTCTAAATCGCCATAATATTTTTCAAAGGATTTAAACCAAATATCACTTTCTGATCTGATTGTTAATATATATTTGCTATTAGGGAAGTTGTTGTCAACATTTTTATAAAAACCTGGAAGAGAAAAAGGGATATCTTGAAACACTTCATATTGATTAATTTTTTTCAAAATACCTTCAATTTTAATTTCTCCCTGCTTGTAACTATTATATAATCTTTCAAAATCATGTTGATTACTCATTTTATAACCTAACTCTTCTAAAGCATAAAACAAAGAGGTCGTGCCCGTCTTATTAAACCCGATAACAACTATTTTTGGGTTATTTCGTAATTTGAGACGAATATTTTTTAAGGCAGTAGTAAAAGGTCTGACAAAATGGTCATAACGATGGGCAATCCCTAATCTTCTTGCTATTTTTAAATTGAACATGAACCTATATTATTGATGTTCTCTTATGAAGACACCTCATTTATTAAATTTGAGTCAATATTAACTATTCTATTACAATGCTCTAAAGTTGATAATCGATGTGCAATGATGATAATTGTTAATTCACCATCGGCTAAATTTTGAATTGACTGCGTAATTTCTTGCTCTGTTTGATCATCTAAAGCTGAAGTTGCTTCGTCCAAAAACAAAATTTCAGAATCAAAATATAAGGCTCTGGCAATACCTAGTCTTTGTCGTTGACCACCCGATAACCGGGTCCCATTCTCTCCTATAATTTCATTGACTCCATGATCTAAATCAGAAACAAACTCAAAAAGATTCGATTTTTTTAAGACACTTTTTAATTTTTCTTGATCGATATCCTTCTTTTTACATCCAAATGCCACATTTTCTGCAATGGTGCCATCAATTAAATAGACTTGTTGTTGTACATAGCCAATTTTTTCATAAAAAGAGGCCTCGTATTCCTCACTCAACTTTATATCATCTATAAAATAATCCCCGCTGGTAGGCTTTAAAAAACCTAACAAAATATTCATCAGTGTTGTTTTACCTGCTCCAGAAGGCCCCTTTAAACCAATCACCTCACCTTTTTTAATTGTTAGGTTATAATTACTAAAAATTGGTTTAGCATCTTCTGAATAACTAAAATTTAAATTGTGTAACTTTAATTCTTTATTAAATACTATCGGCTTGTTTATAATGGTGGTATTGTCAATTTTTTCTTGGCGTAAAGGCTCTAAAACATCGAAAATCCATTGCGACCTATTTAGTCCATTAATGGCAATCATCATTCTATTAATAGAAGGCATGATTCTATAGCCCGCAACTGCAAATAGCCCTAAAAGTTTAATTAATTCTAATTTAGATGGTAAATAATAAATACCAAATGAAATTATGATGGTGATGGCCAGCATTAAAGAGGTTTCGATAACCCGCGTCGGTGCCAAATTATAAATATTTGTTTTTATAGCAACGTCTACTAATTCATTCAAATTATTTTTTATTTTCTTTCTAAAGTCATTTTCAGCCCCCATAATCACCACATCGACATATCCAAATATACTTTGAAACATATTTTTCCCTATAATGGGGCCAATTTTATTACTTCTATCTCCCAAATCAATTGACCGCTTTCTTACCCAGCGATAAAAAATGTAGAATGGCGGCAACACCGTCAAGCCTAATAAAATTAATATCTTTAAATTATAAATAGCGATGAAAACCACAATAAAAACTAAAACAATAACTTCATTTAAAAAATTTAAGGTACCTAGAACTTGAGTACTAGAAAATTGCATGGTTGCCATTCTTAAATTACGCACGACCACGTTAGAGTTAGTTGTTTTAAAATAAGTAAATCCCTTTTTATAATAAAGAGCATGTAGACGCAACGTAAAATCTTTAGATAGATTTAATGCGAAGGCTGAATTAATTTTAGCAATCCATAAACACAACAGGTTTTTCATTACAATAACAACAAAAAGCGCAACCGCTAAAACGACCACCAATTGGTGCTCATCGGTTAGCGAGAACAGGTCGTAAACCCATCTAGCCCAACGGTATTTTTGAATAACATCATCTTCTAATAACACAGAAAAAACGGGTAGTAAAGCCCCTAAACCTAGTAAATCTAGCAAAGAATTAATAATTAATAAAGCACTGATACCAATTAGGTTCAGCTTTTCGCTTTTAGGCAAAATATCCAAAAGAAATTTAATAGTTCTTAATACTATTTTCATTTAATTTTTTTATTATTCTTATTTTATTCTTGCTTTCAATAAAAGAAAGTGCCAATCTAACCAACGCTAAAAAAATACCTTGATAATACAATTAAAAAAAACAAGTAACTATAATTTCTCATATACTGAACACTATAGAGCGAGTAATTACTGCTTAAAAAATCAAAAAGAATAGTCAAAAAACGCCATCTCTCTGGCATACACTTTAGATATCCAATCAATCTCATATTCTGTTAAAATATCACTGTAATGACTTTTATCCTTACGTATTTGTCCTTTCGTTTTCTTTGAAGGAAGAAAAATAGTTTCATTTAAATTAAGCCTTTCACTAATGATTTGCATTGATTTATCTAATTCTTCAAATTTAAAAACATGATCCACTACAGGCATCGAATTTATTGAATATAATGAAAAACCTAAAACCTTAAATGCATCTCTTGATTTGATAAAATTTTTCATAGTTCCATACTTTTTATCTCCACCACTCCAATAATACCAAGAAATAAATTTGTCGTACGGATTTCTTTCAAAACAAAACTTAAAATAACTGTTCCAAATATCCGATGGAATTCTTTTTTTAATTTGAAGAGCACTCATATGGTTATAAAAACCAAGTTTCTTTTGCTTCAGAAATGCCAATAGTACATCATTTTTTGAATACGATTTCAAGGAATAAAAATAATTTTGTTTACCCGTAAAGCTCAACTCATTCCTATAATTCTCATCTTCCTCAATCAAAGGCGTGATAATGTCGTCAGGACCACAATACTTTGATAAAGCGATTTCGATACTGGTACCAGCTGTTTTTTCAGTCTTTATGAAAATAAACTTATGTTTATGAGAAATAATCAATTTATTTATTATTGCTATATAATCTAATTATTCATGCTACTAGTTATATAAATTAATCTCGAATGTCACGTTATATGCAAATCTAAAATAAATCTATCGAGTAACCAATCTTAAAACAACTATTTAAAACCTCATTCAAGTTTTAAAATTTTTATTCCCAGTTACTTTAATTACATTTAAACTTAAATTTTAAATTTGGCTAATTCTACTAATCCTTACAAGACCATATTACAGTTAATTGCTGATATCATAAGTTTTAAACCTAATGAAACAGAATTAAAGTCGCAATTACAGCATATTAAAACGGATTGGGAGGGTCTTGTAAAAGTGGCTAGTGCACATTTAGTATTAACAACGCTGTATTGCAGACTAAAACAAAAAAAACTATTAGATGGTTTACCTGAAGATTTGCATATCTACCTAAAAGAACTCACAGCAATTAACAGGAATCGAAATTTAACCCTATTTGAAGAAATAAAAGACATTTCTAATGTCTTAAATGCTAATAATATTAATCATGTTTTTTTAAAAGGTTGTGCGCTTTTGGCTGGTAATTATTATGAGGATCCTAGCGAGCGTATGATTGGAGATATTGATATATTAGTCGCATCTGATCAGATTCAAAAAGCATTTCAATTAGTGACATCCCAGGGGTATTCTAAATATATCACTTTTAATTATACGGTCAAAAATTTTAGACATCTCGACAGACAAGTACACGAAGATAAACTCGCCGCCATTGAATTACATAAATGTGTTTTAAATGATAAATATGCTCATTTAATTGATACGGATACCATTTTATCAACTAAAACCATTGTGAACGGCATTGCTTTGCCTAATACAGAGTATTTAATTCGGACTACTATTCTAGCTTACCAAATAAATAGTTTTGGAAACTATTATAACACCTTACATTTTAAATATGTTTATGATTGCTTGGTTCTAAATCTAGATTCCAATACAACCATGTTGAAACAATTATCAGCAGAACAGTACACTGCAAAATTTTTAGTTTTGGGAAATATACATTTCTCAGAAATTGAAGTTTTCAATAACTCCCTTAAAATGAGCATAGCTAGAGCTCAATATGGTTTCTTTTTAAAGCATAGAGCGTTAGGAAAAACGGTATATGACATTAAAAATCTATATCATAAAATAAGGGAACGTCTTCATTTGATAATTTTTAATAAAAGCTATAGAAATTATATTCTTTCCAGTAAAATTTTTAGACGTAATAAAGGAAATTACTAAGGGTCATATCGCCAAAATGTAAATAAAAGTTTTGGTTTTCGATATGCGGGTCCTGAAATAAATGATCAATTCTATCGGAATTAAAAAGAGAGTATCGTCGTTTTAAACCATGTATGATTTATCCTTATTTCAATTAAAACTCCCTTAAACAGGCAACATCTTGACCAGTGATACTAGTAATAAATGCAATTTTATTCAGTAATTAGAAATTCCTTCAATTCTATTTTACTATTATAAAAAAATAAAATCTATCACAAAATATTTACTAAATAAATACATAATAATTTTTAATCGGATGCATAGAATTACACCAAAAACAAATATATCAGTGAAACAATTTTGTTTATTTCAAATATTAAAGTTCTTTTATTATCTTTGATGTTACCTAATTCGTTTTAAACTACCCTGTTGTAAACTATTAGAATTGGGTTATTAATTAAAAATTATTATGAAAAAAATCTACTTAATTGTATTTTCAATTACTATTAGTCTATTAAGTTACGGACAAACCCCAATTGTAACTATTGATCGAGATAATATTGTTGGCCCTACAGCTACAGGCACTGCGGCTAATATCTCTTCGGTTGGACTGACTAGAGGAACTGGCGTAAATCAAAGAAATGGAACCGATTTCTCAACACGAGATTGGGATGGCACCTCTCAAGCGACTTCAGAAAGTAATAACGATTATTTGGAATGGTCTGTGTCTGCTAATATCAATTATGATATTGAAATTACTGAAGTAGATATCAGATTAAGAAGAAACCCAAATGGCCCTGTAAACTGGCAATTATTTTATAGTACCAATAATTTTGACACTGCGGGTGTTGCTGTTAACGGAGTCGAAACGTTAGTTGCCGACACCAATGTTGAATATAATTTTAATGGATTAAGTATTAATTCTGGTACATCAGGAACTATAACATATAGATTATATGCATGGAATGCGACCACAAATGGTGGATGGTTGCGTGTAAGACGTTTAGCAGCTTGGTCTGAATTTGGTATTGATTTACCTGGAATAAGGCTAACTGGAAATATCACAACATCATCATCAAATAGTAGTGAATCCAATATTATAACATCTGTAAGTTTTGACCCTACGGATAATATAGATTATTCACTGTATAATGCAACAACTGGTTTAACGACTGCAAATTCTTTAAAAATTGGTGAGTTTACCCTTCAGGATGGAGGCGATGATTTAACAGACAGTGATGCACTAGATACTATTCTGAAGGATATAGAATTCACTGTTGTTGGAGCACCAAATATTGCAGCTTTAGCTATTTTCGATGGTAGCTTAAATGTTAGTGAAACAACTTCAATTAGCTCAGCAACATTGTTTTCAAATATTAATGGAGGAAGTGGCCTAACTGCACTAAATGGAAGCAGCAAAACTTTTGATGTTTATGCCTCTTTTAATAATACTGTTACAGATAATGAGCAACTACAATTAACGATTAGTGCTGCTGTTCCCGATGGGGCCGGATCAACATTCGAAGCTTCAGATGCTGGAGGAGCAAACACTCCTATTGTTGGTGACGATAATAGAATAGAGGTTACTGCAACGGAACTCGTTTTTGACCAGCAACCTTCTGATTTAAATCAATTAGAGAATATGACTCCTTTTCCAGTCGTAAATTCAGTTGATTCCAATAATAATTTAGATTTAGATTTTTCTGGATTAGTTGATGTTATTTCTTCCGGATCTTTAGATCCATCATCTATAAATTACAATGTAAATAATGGTATTGGTATTTTTGATACAATTAAGTTCTCTCAGCAAGGCACTAATATTACTCTAGTTGTATTATCAGCAGAATTAGGAGGCCTTATAAGTTCATCATTCGATGTTTTAGGTCCCATTGTTACTGTTGCTATTCAAGATTTTGACTCAACATCACCCGAATGGGCTTACACTAATGACATTCCGTTTTTTGACAATGGCTGGGGAGTAGATGGTTACTATGGAATTATTGATAAAACAGCGGCTAGCCCATTAGATTATACATATTTTGGAAATAATATACTAGGCGAAAATGATTTAAACGATGAGGGCGACAACGGTACAAACGGATGGGCTGCTATACAGTTTGACGATGTAGATGTCAGTAGTTTTTCTAATGTTGAGGTTCGCTTTGACTGGCAGGTTATTGGTTATGCTAATAATAATGATAATGCCCAATATCAATTATTTTATGATGGTGTAGGACAAGGCCGTGTTTTTATTTTTGATGGTGATAATGGATCCAGTATTAATGATGGTTCAGGATCTATAGTTTTGAACATACCAGATGTGGTCAATACAGTAAGTTTAGAACTTCGTATTCGTAACAATGGTAATAACGGATATTCAGGATTCGATAATTTTAAAGTTGTTAGTGTTTTTGATGGCCTTTTATACACTAACAATGCATGGACACCAATTCCACCATCTGACGCCACAGGGTCTGAAGATGCATTCATTAAAGATGGAAATTATATTGTAGGAAGTGCTGTGGAAGTTAATAATCTGTTTATTGAAAATGGAGCAACAGTTTCTATTGCCCCGGCTGAATCAATGTTAATAAATAATAATATAGTAACTGACGGGTTATTGGAATTAAATTCTGTGTCAACTACATATTCAAGTTTAATAGTAACGGGAAAAGTAGAAGGATTAGTCACATATAATAGACATATTAATACTAATGCATCATCTGGCGGAAATGATTTAATTTCGGCACCAGTTACTGGAGAAACATTTGGAGATTTTGCTTCAAACAACAGCAATATCGTTTCAAATCCAAGTAATCCGAGCGAAAAACTATTTGGTCCATTTGACAAGACTACAGGACTTTATTTAACTTATGATTTTAATATACCCGCAGAGGCGGCAATTACGCTAAATCCAGGAATTGGATATCGTGCAGCGTCTACCGATGGAATGAGTTTTAGTTTTATAGGTTCTGTAAACACGAGTGTAGTAGATGTCCCAATTGTAATTTCAGGTCCAAATAATCCTGAATGGAATTTAATTGGAAACCCTTACCCATCATATATCAAGTTGTCAGATTTCTTGGATGCTAATAATACGTCATTCGCTCCTGTTAGTTCAGGTATTTATGGTTATGATGGTAACGCTTCTGATGGTTGGGAAATATGGAATCAAGCATATTCCGAAGCTAACCCAGATGCTCTTGTCGCTCCTGGCCAAGGATTTTTGGTTGCTTCCTTAAGCGCAAGTGAAACGATATCTTTTGCACCGAGTATGAGGTCTGTAGGTACTACTGATGATTTTATTCCGGGACGAGTTATGAATCCTAGCATATCAAACCTAGAGTTAACCTTAACTAACGACGATAATTCTTATAAAACAGATTTTTACTTCACTGAAAATGCCTCTGTAGGGCTTGATCCAGGTTATGATTCTCAAACTTTTGGAGGTAACACTCCAGAATTTTCTATTTATTCTCATTTAGTAGCCGAAGATTCAGGAATTAGCATGGCTATTCAATCATTAAGTAATTCAGATTTGTCAAATGTTACAATACCTATTGGTATTAATAGCCTTCAAGGTGAACAGGTATCTGTTAGCATATCTAATTCAACTTTACCTGTATCTATTGAAGTTTATTTAGAAGATAATGTAACAAATACAATTACTCTTTTAACCGATAACAATTATCAATTTACCCCTTCATCCAATATAAATGGTACAGGTCGATTCTTTTTAAGGTTTGTTGATGCATCTCTAACAGTAGATGAACTAGCACTAAATAATTTACATGTTTATGCTACATTAACACCAAAAACACTGTTTATTAAAGGGCTATTAAATAGTAATACTTCTGTTAAAATTTATGACTTGCAAAGTCGTTTAGTACTAACTACAAATTTAAATACTTCAAGTGATTCTAATCAGGTTGACCTTTCAAATTTAGTTACAGGAGTTTACATGGTTTCAATATCGAATAACGCAACGACCAAAACACAGAAAATAATCGTTAAATAACAATGGGTTCATGCACATTAAATGAGTTGTAAACAATAATTTCATTTAATGTGCATATTGTTTTAATAAAAAACTATTAAGCTCATTTAATTTATTTATTTTTGAAATGATTTATATATTTGTACTATGAATAAAAGAATGTCCGAAAACCAAATTACACGCAAAGAGGCGTTAAAAAAGATGGGGAAATATGCAGCTATGACTGCTGTGGGTACATTTTTAATATTAAGTCCTAAAAAAGCCCATGCAACCTCGCCTCCAGATCCAGGAGGAGACCCATGGGAATAATCTTACCAAATTTTGAATTCATTATTTACACCAAAATACATTCGTAAAATTAAGGGTGTATATGTACTTTGGTTTGAAAAATCGAATAAGTACATTGTTTTGAATGGTGGCAACATGAATGTTGTGAATGCCTATTTAAATAGTGAAAATGAAGCGGAATTCTCTAACACATTAAAAAATTCTACTAACACTAATTTAAAATTTTTATTTAAAGAAGTTAGTCAGTTATTGTACAATTGTAATAAACCAAATGCATTATTTGCTTCCAAAAAAGTAACATTAGGAAACTTTGATAATTGGTTGTCTCATCTATACACCGTAAATGAAACTTCTTTTGAAATAAACTACTCCTCAGAAAGAGTGAAAAAACTGATACACCCACAATTTCAGCATATTTCAAAAATTCAATCAAAAACAAGTCCTGATGCTTTTTTTCACATTTATTTAGAAAATAACCAGTTACATTTATTCACTAATAAAGTTCATATTAGCTCATTTCCCAAAGAAGAATATCATTTACTTCAAGGTAAATTCGCCATGGAGCTGCTTTGCTTATTGACTCACAAAAAAGAACACGATTGGTTAGGAACATTTCATGCTTCAACAATAGCTAATAATAAAGAAGCTATTATGCTAATAGGTGAATCAGGTAGAGGAAAAAGTACATTGAGTGCCTTACTAATGGCAAACGGATTTAATCTTATTGCAGACGATTTCACACCTGTATTAGCTAAAACTCAAACTATTTACAACTATCCTTCTGCTATTTCAATAAAGGAAGGTGCTTTTAAAACTTTAGAATCTTATATTCAGAATTTTGATAATCTTGAGACCTATATCGTAAAGTCATCAAAGGGTAAAATCAGATATCTTCCAGCTAATAATTCCTGGAATCAAAAAGATCTAAATTGTAATAAAATTGTGCTTGTAAATTATGAAGAACACGCTGATGTTTCAATTGATGCACTAAATATTGAGGACGCTCTCAATGTATTAATTCCTGACTCTTGGATTTCACCTTTGCCTGAACATGCTAAAATATTTATGAATTGGCTAGACTCCTGTAATTTTTACAAATTAACCTATAGCAAGGCAGACGACGCTATATCCAAATTTCAAACTCTTTTAAAGCCATTGACATAAAATTACTTTTTTAATAGCTATTTACATCGTTTAAAACATTATCTGATTAGAGACTGACTATTAATTAAATAACACTGAATAATAACGTATAGAGACCAAATGTTATAATTATACTTTTACATTCAATATATACTGACAAATAAACAACATGGACTATTCTTAACCATAGAATAGCGTTTGTGGTTCATATAACAGTTTTTCATCTTGAAAAGAAACCAAATTTTAAATCTGTTAAAATATTAATAAGCAGGAACATAACAAGCTAATTTGAGTATATTTGTGCCTTATTCATATATATACTTTTTATACTATAATAAAATCAAAGAATTAAAATTAAAGTACTTACTTTTGAAGTATAAAAGTGTGTGATTTGAAAAATATATGAATTAAAAAAACCTTATGCACTAATTTTATTTTTAAGAGAATACATCTATTTTTCCTGAATAAGCATTACAGAGAAGATGAAATCACTAAAAAAATAAGATTTTAAAAGATTCAAGAATTTAATTGATAAAGATTTTTTTTTATTATTCGATTAATATTTTTGAAGATACAGTTAATAATTATATTTTTATATAAATTTGATTTATGAATAAACTTATTTTAACAACATCAATATTCTTCATTACTATTTTTAGTTTTGGACAAAAGAATTCAGTGAATGCCGCATTAGAATCACCCTGGACTATAGGTGCCGGTGTAAACTTCATCCATAATAATGGATTGCATTTAGCAAATGGAACCGACTTTGAAAATTGGAATTTTAAAAACCCATTTATAGTTAGCGTAGAAAAAAGACTGATAAATTATTTAGCAGCTGGTGCAACTATTTCGATTAATACTTTAGAAGAAAACAATCTGCAGAACAATATTTATTTGGATAAGAATCTACCATTTTTTGCAATAGATTTAGCTGGAAAATTTTATTATGATCAATTCATTTTACCCACTTACCAGCTTAATTTTTTCGAAGGATATATTCTTACTGGCTTAGGATACACAAGCTATGGATCAGAGGGTACGGTAACATTTAATGCCGGTCTTGGTTTTCAGTTCTGGCTTTTAAATGATAGAAGTATTGGATTACGCCTGCAAAGCGTTGGGAAATGGGGGTCAGAATCGATTGTTCTAAAGAATTATATTGAGCATAGTATAGAAATAGTCTGGCGCTTTTTTTAAAACATAAAACACTTATTTAACATTAAAAACTCCTGAAAGCTTTCAGGAGTTTTTTCTTTATTTAAAATAATTTAAGGTTTAAGATTTGTTTTCTTTTTTTATTAAATTCAATGCCGACCCTTCATTGTACCAATCTATTTGTGATTGATTATACGTATGATTTAGTTTGATTATATCTTTACTACCATCGGCATGGATAGCTTCTAAGGTGAGTTGCTTTCCAGGCGCAAATTCATTTAAATCAATAAAGTTAAACGTGTCATTTTCTTGAATCAAATCAAAATCAGATTCAGTAGCAAACGTTAAACCTAACATCCCTTGTTTTTTTAGGTTTGTTTCATGAATACGCGCAAACGATTTTACGATTACTGCAGCAACACCCAAATGTCTTGGTTCCATGGCAGCATGCTCACGTGAAGAGCCCTCACCGTAATTATGATCTCCAACTACTATTGTTTTAACTCCTGCTGCTTTATAAGCTCTTGCCGTATCTGGAACACCACCAAACTCACCTGTCAATTGATTTTTAACAAAGTTTGTTTTCTTTCCAAAGGCATTCACCGCTCCAATTAA
>UPTN01000377.1_pt1 | contig 23962 bp, 10 predicted proteins | sample 2160111 | NCBI WGS metagenome assembly UPTN01 (sample SAMN06265058, study PRJEB28932) | marine metagenome | isolation source: Columbia River Estuary | place: USA:Columbia River Estuary, USA | collected 2014-05-05
TTATGACATTGTCAACGTACATTTTAGATAAACCCGTTAGAGCGCTTCCAAACTCAGTTCTAGCTGGTCCTTTGACTGGTATACTAAGCTCTCCAGTAGGCGTTATGCCAATTAAGCTTTGTAGTTTGGAAATAGCTTCTTTACCTATAGTCCCTTTAAATTCAGGTTTTAACTTATAAACTTGAGTTTGACTTGTTTTGCCTAAACTTCTACCCTTAGGATTAGATACATCAGGGATAGCTCTAGTGACTTTATCGTAAAATACTTCTAGTACTTTAGGGTTAATTCCAAGAGCTCTACCGTAAACATCTCTTGAAACATCTATAGACTCTCCTTGTTTGTTTATTATTGTTTCTTTAGTAGCAACATTATACTCAGGCATAGTTTTTATAAAACTTCTAACATTTTCTGAGTTTTTAAACACGTTTTGCAAAGTGTTAGCTTCAGAAGAAGTTGGGTCAGTTTTAGTTCCACCGTACTTTAAACTTGCATTACCACGAACTTTTTTACCTTCTATACCAAATAAATTCTCAGCTACTTCGTTGAAATATTTATTATTTAAACTTTTAAAGTTAGGTCTGTCAGCGTCTTTTACTTGTACTATATTATCTAGATCTTGCTTTTTATTTTTAGCAGGACCAAAACTAGTGGCGTCGGTTTGTTTAGTAGGGGTTTCTTTTACAGGTTCTGGTTTTTTATTGTTAGTTGTTCCTGGATCAACTATTTGCAATGTACTATCATCCTGTCTTTTCTCTAGTTTTCTTTTTTCACCTTCTTCAAACAGCTTTGTTCTGGCGGTTACTTTAGCCCATGCTGTATCGGCAAATATTTTTTCACCAAAAGCCTCAGGTCCAACCACACTATCGTCTTTTCTTTTAGCTTCAGGATTAAAATTATAGACTCTAAATAAAACATCATCAAGCATTTTATCGCTTTCTTGACGTGTACCTCTTGATTTTATGTAGTTACTCATGGCGCCGCCTGGCTTTAATGCGTCAGCTATAACTTTACCACCTCTTTCACTTTGAACCCAAGCGTCAAACTCTGCTTTTGTTTTTAAAGTATTTGGCACGAGATTATTTATAGAATCTAAAACGGTCTCTGAACCTGTATCTCTCTTGCTAGCTTTAGCTGAGCCATCTGAGTCTTTATTTTTAGTTTGTTTGTTTAACTCTAAGTCTATATTACTAACAAGATTTTTTTCTGCTGAAATAATCAATTCAGTTCCCGCCTCTAGGTCTTGACCTCCTGTCTTGTTTAACTGCTTAAGCTGCTTTAGCGTTATGTCTGGGAATTTTTCAGCTACATCTTCTATAGTTTCTCCCTCTTGAACTACGTAAGTGTTATTGACTTCTAAATCATCATCAACAAGCGCTCCCTTAGCTCCTTCTAATCTTACCTTGTTTTCAGCTGCTGACCAGCCTTTACCAGCATCAGTAGACTTATTGTAAGCTACTATAAAATCAAAAACATCTTTTCCAGTGTCAAATCTTAAATTTAAAGGTTGTTTGTTTGTTGGGTTTTTTAAGAAGTTCGATATTTTTTTACCTATGTTTTTATACCAAGCCTCTTGCTTTGGGTTGTATTGAATATCGCCGCTAGAAAGGTATTCACTCATTAAAGGTATAACTTCAGACCAAGTGTCTTCTGCTGAATACTTTGAGTCATTAACGTACGACTGAAATTTGCTTAAAAACTTAGCTCCTCCACTTATTTCTTTGTTGTTAAGAAACTCTAGCATTAAAGATTTACCAAACTTAATAGCAAGTTCTGGATTTCCTTTAAGAGCTTGCTCCCAAAAAGGATGCAATGTTTCATGTTTACCACTCGTATAAACGTTGTCTTCTGCAGACACTTGATCGTTTATCAATATAACTTTCTTTGTCACGCCATCTTCTTTAAATTCTAAAGATTGACCATAACCTACGTCTTCTATAACTTTTCCTCCTTTAGCTATAATTTCTGCTTTTTTGACGTCTATTTCTTCTTGACTACCAAAAGGAAGAAACTCAACATCCATTTCAGCAGCTTTAGCTTTTGATCCTTTTCTGGAAATAGATTTTTCAAGTTCTGGTTTTACTATTTCAGCAAGAGCCTCTCTTTTGTTTTCTATTTTTATATCAATATTTTCATGGAAAGCCTCGTCCATGTTTTTCTTTCTGTTTTGAAGATCTGCAATTTCTTGAAGTATTATAGCTGATTCAAGTTGAGTTTCTGAACTAACGCTGTTTGGTATGTTACTCATTTGGTTATTAACAGCTCTAACGTCTGAGAGTACCTTAGAAACTTGCTCTTGAGTAACGTCTCCGTTAGCAACCATTTGATTCATTATTTCTTTAGAGCCATCTAAATCTAAACTTATTTGGTAAAGGCTTTGTAATTGTTGCTCAGCTCTTCTAGGTCCAAGGCCTCTAAAGTTTAAATTAGCAAAAGCAGAACCTGAACCAAAAGAGGTCATAGCTAAGTTTATAGAGTCTTGCATTGTCATGTCTTGCTGTAAGACATCTTTGCCAGCTATACTGTTTAAATAAGAATTTAAACCATAAACCTCAATACTTTGTTGAGTGAACTCTTGAGCAACCTCAAAAACTCCATCAGCAACTACATTCACAGCTCCTTGCTTTGTAGGTTTCAATCTTTTGAGTGAATTGAATATATTAAATCCAGCTCCTGATACGCCTTTTTTGCTATAACCTTTTATAGCGTTTTTAATTAAACTACTAGAGCTAGCCGTTCCAAACAGGTTTTTATTTAAGTTATCTACATATTTACTATTTGGGGACAAAACGCTTGTTATAGAATATATAGCAGCTCCATATCTTGCAGCTAAATCTGACATTTCGTCAGCATCACTGGAATTTATACCAGCCTCTATAAATTGATCGTAAGTGTTTTGCTTTGTTCCAAAATAACCGCTAGCACCGTAGTAACCCATTGCTCCAACTGACGCTGCTGGTATTCTTATTGCAGAAGCTAGTTTTGTGATACCTAAAGCTTTAGAAGCACCGCCTGTTAAAGAAGTGCCTATTACATCATAAGCCATTCTACCTGCAACACCCGCGAACTCTTGAAGAGATCCCATACCGCTAAAAGAAGATCCTGTTTTTTCACTTTCATCTAAAGATTTGTTTATTTTTTCAAACTCATCTTCACTAACGGTACCTAGTATTACTTTATTTGTAACATCGTAAATAGCTCCAGCTTCGTCTTTTATATATGTAATACCATCTACCTCCGCTTCTTTTCCTGTTACAAACTGATACCTAACATTTTCAGTCTCTCTAGATATGTCTCTTTCTTGCTTTACACTTCTTCCGTAAGTGTTGTCTATACCTAATAGGTCTTTAATACCAAAAGCTATTTCCTCAGCTCCACCCATATATCCTCTTGATGCTTTCTTAGCAGCTAAATACAAGTCTCCGTTTAAGTTTTCTTGTGATTTTATTTTGTTTATAGTTTGGTCTCTTTCCGCTTGATCTTGAATTTTAGATATAGATAACTCTGGAAAAGCCAAATCCTTATACTCTTTTATACTGTTGTAGTTATACAAGCCATAACTATTTTTACCATATTTGTTGTCAAAGTAATTTTTAGCTTTCAATAAAGCCTTGTCTACGCTTTCTACATCTTTAAACTCTTCAGGGTTTTTCTTGATGTAACTAGAATATAGCTTTTTTAAATAATCAGCTTCTTGCTCTTCAATGTATAAGTCTAGATACCTTTCTTGTGATCTCTGTTGGTTAATAATAGAGTTTTTCAACTCACCCTGCAAAGACTTTGCTGTGTCAGGGTTTTCTTCAGAATCAATATTCTGTCTAATAGAGGTTTGCACTATACCATATCCTTGGTTTGGGTTCTCAATAGCATCTAAATAATCGTTACTATAACCTTTAGAATTCATGTAGCCTAGGAAATCGTCATAATCAAAGCCGTTGATGCTTTTTAATAAATCTGACTTATAATCATAATTTACTTTGGAAATAGCAGCATCTTCCCTAAAATCCTCTTTATATTTACCAGTGTAAGGTTGATCTTTAAACTCAACATATCGCTTACTTTTGTTTAAATCTTCAGTAACTATATAGTCTGTTAGTTTTGAATCCAGGGTTCGTTTTTGGTGTTTTTTTATAGCTTTATCTTCAAAGCTGTCGTCAACGAATTCGTCGTCTGGAGTAAATTTAGACTTAGCTCTATTTTTAAAAAACAATTCTTTTGTATTTAAAAAATCACCATTTTTTGTTTCGCCTTTAATGTCGTCTGGATTAAACGTAGAAACGTTGTTAATCTGGTCCTCAGTAACATTCAAGTAGTCACCAACTTCAAAATCACTTGAAACATCTATTTGTTTTAGAGCTTTGTCTCTATTGAAATCACCAACATCAAAACCTAGCTCTTCAGCAACACCTAGCTCAGCCCCTGGGTTTTTAGCTTTGTTAGCAGTAACATCAATCCAATCTTCTTTACCTTCTGGCTTAGTGTAAAAAATAGGTTGCTTATCTTCACTTATCTCATATTTAAAATCAAACTTATTAGCTGTTTTAGTTTCGCCAGGATTTAAGTCAACTCCTTCAAAAATAGGCGTAACACCGCTCACTTGCTTAGCTGTTTTACCAACTAAACCAAAACTTTGATTAGAATCTGGCGATGGAGATGGTCCAGTTCCAAATTTTGATTGACCAGTTATTTTTTCTACCGCTTTGGATGCGTTTAGGCTCGATGTTATAGTTGCATCCTTTTTGCCCACAACATCGTTTGTCTTTACTTCTTCAACAGGTGTTTCATTAACCTCTACTTCTTTAGTTTTTGTTCTACCTTTAAACTCTTGAGCTTTAGCGAATATTTCTTCTTGAGATAACCCAGTGTCTTGCAAAGAAGTTATGTATTCTAGTAATGTCATTTAATTAAATTTATAGGTTATTATCGTCAATAAACTTTTGAGCCTTAGCCTTTTTAGCTTCAGCTAAATCAAACACCGCAGCGTCTGCCTGAACCGTAGGTAATTGGTTCGTAGTAAATTGTTTCAGATAATTATTCATAAAGTATTCTTTATATTTCTTTTCAAATAAAACTTTTTTATCTTGCATAAGTGGCAAGTCTTCTGTGTAACTCCAAGAGCTTTCTCCTGCGTTAGCGTTCTGAGCCATCTGATCGTCCTCTTCAACACTTGTACCTTTAGATATATAAACGTTCCAAGCTGCAACCGCATCTTGCTCAGAGCTCAGTAAACCAGCAACCTCGGCGTTTACAAAAGGACTTACTTTCTTTTCGATTTTATCTAAATCGTATTTAAGCATATTCCTACCTTTTCCATTTCCGATGTCTACGATCTCATAATCAGGAGTTCCGTCAGGATTCATAATCACATATTCTTGAGTTATTTTAGCCCCAGCCGAAAGCTCTCCATTTTCACCAACCATATCAGGGGAAAAGATACCAACCTCGGTTAGCAGCTTTAACATCTCTTTATTAATGTCTGGCGTAGGCGCTACAAGTGAAGTGTCAGATTCAACTAAAGAATTTAAAGCGGTGTTGTTTATAACCAGCGGCTCTTCAAACGCGGGTCCTATAAAGACAATCTGTTGAGCTCCATTTGGTAGTAGATCTAAGTAAACGTTATAACCGTCAGACTTAGAGAAACCTGGCTTAGCCGTCATTACGCTGTTTGCAGCTGTGTACTTAAAATTATTATTAGGATCAAAATTTGGATCATCTGTAACGCTTAGCTCCGCTAGAAGTGAGGATAAGAAGTCTAAAGATAATTGTGGCGCTTCCTGTAGATGCTTGATCTCAGCTAATTCAAGGGCGCAAGTTTCGTCTTGACATCTATTAGAGTCTATAGCTAGCTTTAGTTTTGCGTAGATTCTACCAGTGTTTCTATAAGCGTTGTCTAACAACCTAAAATTGTAGTCGCTGGTGCTTGATGTAAAACCTTGATTATAAGCTATAGCGTCACTCTGGTTGAATTGCTGTAAAAAAAGGTTTTTATTTAAGTTATTTTCCATTTTGTTTTTTTAATTATCCTAACATTCCTCCACCAATTGAAGCCATAGATCCAAACATGCCAGTTATAGCACCTGTTTGATCCGCTTTCGCTTGTGCTCTGTCTTGTTCAGCACCCATCATTTCTGAATAAGTTCTATCTATAATACCCTGCTCTCTACTTTCAGTAGCTCCAAAAACAAACTTTTTTCCCTGCGCTTCTGCAGATTGAATACGTTGCTCTTCAGCCATTTTAGCTCGCTGCATCTGTTGCTCTCCTTGAGCTCTTTTATCTTCGTTAGTTTTTTCCTGTGCTTCAATACTAGCAGCAACTCCTTTTTTAGATTTTAAAGCTGCATTAGCTAAAGCCGTAGCGCTACCAGCTCCACCAGTGGCTCTTACAGTATCTAAAGTGTTAGCTAAAGATATATCAGCTTCTTCAATTTTCATTTCAGCAGCTTGCGTTGCAACACTTAAGTTAGCGAAAGGATTTGAAATCATACTGCTTAAGCTCTTTACGTCTTCATAAGGATTTATAACCTCTTGCCTATTCTCTTCTAAATTGTTTAGTTTTTTTTGTAAACGAGCTTTCTCTCTTGCTGCTCTTCTAGCTGCTTTTTTAGAACCAAACGCTCCAATAACTCCACCTAGCAAGGAAGATCCTAAACCTATTATTGCTCCTGGTCCCATATCTTTATATTTTTATATTTATAATTCATTCTATATATTTTAATAACCATTATTTTGAGTATAGGCTGTACTAACGTTAAACAATTGTTTTTCGCCACCAAGGTTTGTTGTGTTATCTGTAGAAAGCTTAACATTAGCGTAAAATCCTTTTATTCCACTTATTTGATTTCCAAAAATAATTTCACCTTGAGTTGGTTTACTTAAGTTTACTAAATTAGCTACATACTTGTTTTCTTTTAAATTAAATCCGGCATAATATCTAGGTAATGCGGGATCAGTAGTATTAAAAGCAGTGTTATAAGATACTCTATCAACTACTATGTAAAAGTTTAATAAAACAAATTGAGCTACGTTTACGTTTTGATTAACAACTACAGAAGACGAGGAAGGTATAAAGCTAACAACCACGGTGTTGTCTGGAATACCTGCGCCACTAACTAAAGCGCCAACTGGTATTAACCCGGTTACATCGTTTAAGTTAATAGTAGTTGTTGTTGATGATTGATTTGAAATACCTGTTGATTCAGATATAACATATTCACCTTCATAATAACTCTTAATACCAGAAGTTAAATCAAAAGAATTGCTCCAAGAATTGTTTAATTCTTTCTCTCCAGTTGAATCAGATGTGTAGCTAGAAACTTGCCAACCACTAGTTCCCTCATAACCTATTGTTTGAAAGCTTTTCGACGTAGCAGGGCTAGAATTTACTACAAAAGATATTGTGCTAGGGTATTGAACACCATAGAAATTACTTCTTTTTACGATTGTTTCGTCTGGTTGTAAGTTAGCGTAATGTCTGTATAGTTTACCTTCGTAAGCTGTGTAGAAGTTATTTTGAATACTGAATATCTGCTCTGGTTTGTAGCTATATAATGAAGGCCAACCACTAACAGCTTCATCAAAAGACAAAGTGTTCCAAGCGCTTCGTTGATTCGTTTGTTGAAACACAGGATTGGTTTGCATAGAAACTACGTACTGCGAATTGTGTACATCATAACCACCTTTTACAACACCACTAAAACTAGCTGAATCTATTTCATTTAATTTATCTCTAAAGAAATCTTTCATTCCATAAGCTGATATCTCAGTGATACCATTGCCGCTTAATCTTAGTATAGCATTATTGTTTTTGTCTGCAAAATACTTTTGATAACCATAAACAGCAAAGCTTTCTGGGTTTTTACTTATACCATACTCACCGGCATAAGGTTGTATTGTTCCAATAACTAAGTTGGACGAAGTAACAGCTCCGCCTCCTTCAGCATTGTATATAGCATCTTTATCTATTAACGCTCTTGATACTTTTTGCTCTTGAAAAATAACTAAATTAGAGTCCTCAGCATAAAGTCTTTGTATAGAGCCATTAGCAGGATCTGCGCTTTTTGTTATATCTTCTGCTACAGAAAAAACATTTGAATTATTTATTCCAGTTCTAGAATTAAATATTCCAGAATATATTAATGAGTTAATTCTAAAAGACGCTTCTGATTCATCTTCTACTAAATAAGCCTTAGCGCCATAGTCTGTAGATGTATTGTTAAATCCACCTCTAATTCTAGATTCTTCTATAACCCAATCTTCAGCTTCGTTTGTACTAGTGACAACAGGGTAACCACCTAAGTCTTCGGGTATACCTCTAGATCCATTCCAAATAGGTTCTGATGAAGAGCTCGTTTTGTTTAAAAAAAACGAATTAAAATATTTAACTTCTATTATTGCTGCCATTTATATAATATTACTTATTTTTTAATTAAATTACGGAATAATTTGCCATGATATTGCGTCTTGATTGTAATTGTTTTCATCTATATCTATAGGAGATCCAAGTAATTCTATAGGGTTATTAGATCCAGTACCGTCTTGACCTAAGTTCCAACCGGTAGGATAAAACGGTGGATCATCTGGAGCTGGATTAAAAGCATTTGGTTGGTAGTTGGGGTTTAGATTTTGGTTTTCTATAGTGAATTTAGAGTAATTACCTTTTTGGTAGATGTTAGTAGCGTCAGGAAATTGACTAAAACACCAAGCTCGTATTTCGCTGTCATTTTCCCAAAGCTGTATAACGTCAGATTCTTGTAATGAATCGTCCACCCATCTAAAACTTTCATTATACCCAGTGCCATTCTGTGTATCATTATAGTTTACATCTGCGAACTCTATTGTTATAACGCCATTTCCACCAAGAGTGTCTACTAAAGGCCCTTGCTCCGTACCTTTCATAGCTTGTTTTGGTATACCAGGGTATTCAAAATCTTGAGCTGAACCTATAACATCATACTCTTGATCGTCAATAAAAGCATTTGGAAAATTATCTATACCATACGTTGTCGATCTGACTATCGTGCCTAAAGCATCCTCTCTACTTTGACTAGACCAAGGTCCATTATATAGATACCAACCATGGGCTGTAGGATCACCACCACTCCACGCTTCAAAAACAGTGTAGAATTGATACCAGTAATCAGATTCATAATTTGTGGTAGGTTCGTTTGAATTTGTTATTCCCGGTTTATCTTTTAATCTTCTAAAGAACCTTTTTACGCAATATTGTTTTACGCTTCTAATTTTTACACCAAAATCAATAAATATTTCTATACAATCTTTATCGTTCGTGCCTCCAGCGTCTTCAACACATATTTCTAATCTATATCTTTCTACAGGGACATTACCAGGATCATTGTTTACAAGTTGAAACTGAGCTTCGTTGTTTACTACATCATAACTTTGCGATATTCCAAAGTAATCTAATTCATCTGTTTGGCCGGCAATCCTTTGAGAAACTATAGTACAATTTCCGTTAGCAAAAATAGATTGTAAATTTGAGTTATTTGCTCCATTTATGCAATTAATAGTAGTTATATTAGTTACATTGTTAGTTATATTAAATTCAGCTCCGTCTAAAGGAAGTGTTATTTCTGGGTCTTCGTTAGCTAGTGTTAATTCTCTAGTAACATCTAGCGGTTGATTATTTACAGTAGCTTGAAATCTTAGTGAAAAATTACGTAAATTTTGTGGACTAGAACTATCTTCTTCTCCAAAGTAAATATCATTATAGTAAGCTGTTGTTGCTTGAATTTGAAACTGGTTTTGACCTGATATTTGTACTAAGGTGAAATAGCTATCTCTGTTTTCTCCCGTACCATCAATAACCTGTGTTAACTCTAGAGGTTCATTAATGTCGTTTATAGATATTAAAATACCAAAGTTGTCTATTATAGAAAAAGAAGCTGATAATACATTTGCATTTTCTGCTAAACCTTCAGTGAAAGGTGTTTGATTAAAATTACTTAAATCAGCCCCAGCAGAAGAGTCATTTATAATAGCGTTGTTTAAATCAGATATTAAACCAGATGACGATGTTTCCCAAAAAATATCTAATAAGCTTTCAACTGGTTTAGTTTCATAAACAGCCAAATACTGTATGCCAGGTATAGAGTCAGGTATTATTGTTATATCTTGACCTAAGGTAACAGTTTGAGCAGAACTTACTTCTATTTGAGGAGCTGTAGCGTATGTTATAGATTGGCCAGTGTTAACATTAACAGTGTTATTAAGCTCTATAGTGTATGGACTAGAAGTTCCAGTTATATTAGTTATAGCTGTACCGTTTGGTATGCCAGAAGCACTGCTTGAGACTAAAGTTCCATTTCCAGCTCCACTAGTTGGTATATTATCAACTTTAATTAGTTTTTCACCAGAAGCCGGTGATCCAGTCGTAACCGAAACCCCAGCTGGTGGAGTTACATCAGCGCTTGGAAATTTCTGCACAACAGTAAGGTCTTCTGGAAAATTTCTACCTAAAACTATGTCACCAGAAACTACAGTAGAAAAGTCACCTGCTATATCTACCAACCTAAAAGTGTCAGTTGTTGCAGATTCAGCTATGCTAGCCGTTACAGTGTTAAAATTTGTTGTAGATGTTTGACCTATTTTAGATTCAGTACTTATTCTAGCCACTAAAGGATTTGACTCAATTAAATAAAATTGAGGAAAATAATTAGGTCTAGGTGGCTCAGAAGGATCATATTCAAATAAATCATTAAGAGTGGATATGGTTGAAACCGTATCTGAAGATCTACCAGGATAGTACTGCATATTTGATTCACCTAGCGTCGATGCTGTTATTAGTGTGTTTGTATTTTCAACTCTACCGTAAAGTTGAACCGAACTTCTAAATTGTTTTTGCTGAGGACCTACTTCAGACAAGTCTCTAGGTATTTTATTTATATTGTCATTTATTAATACAGTATGAGATGTATTACCTAGCTCTAAAGTAGCATCGTCAGGATATGAAGCCATTATTCCTGGTAAATAAACGTTGTAATATTCTTGCTCTGTTTGTTTAACAACTATTTTAAAAGAATACCACCCTAGTGGATTGTAATCAGAACTAGCAGGATCTCCGTTATATAAACCTGGAGTACCTGTATTTAAGTTTCTAAAAGAAGTTATAGCTTCATTAAATAATAGCTTTATAGAGTCACCTGGCCAATCAGAGGGAGTCTGTGAAATATCATTATATGGAGAATATATAGTAGAACCGGAAAACGATGCAACTGTAGTTCTTATTGTATCTTTATTATTAGATAAAATAACAGTAGACGTTCTACCAAATCTATCTGATAAAACAACTCCAGCTTGGTAATTTCTATTTTGTTTTAAAGAGCTGTTTGGATATTCTATAATGCTAGTATAGTCAACTACACTTGACTCTGGTTGGAAGTCTAAATTAACAACTCCAGATGGAAATGTTACTTCGTTGTTTAGTGATATTATAGTCTCAGTTTGAGAGCTTAAAGTGAAAGTAAAACTTTCCCCTGCGGGAAAAGTAATTGCTTGACTAACGGTTACGGAAGCTGTTAAGTCAGGTTGAGTCTGTGATTGAACAGAGACAACAGTAACGCCTGCTGGAATTCCTGTATTACTTTTAACAGTAGCGCCAACCGGTATAAATCCGTTTACATTATTTAATAAGAGAACCGAAGTAGTGCCAGAAAGTGTAGACTTACCTAAAACAGAAACTCCTTCGCCGTTGTTGTTCGTAGAAGACACTAAAGTGTTAGGTGGTATTGTAACACCTGGTGTATTAGAAGATATAACTCTTCCAGCGAAAAGAGTACTTCCAGGATTCATGTTTATATTTATAGGGTCACCAGAAGGTACTACTCTACCGCCATCAATATAAGTTCCTTCGTCTTCATTTAGTAAAAAACTAGATTTATTAGAAACAGATACATTATAGTTTAACGCTTTAGGAGGCGTGTGCTTGTTTTGGTAGTTTCCATATATAACTCTATTGCCAGCAACTTCTTGAGAAAGTGATCTTACTGGAATTATATCGTAAACTCTAGTTAAATCTTTTTCTGGTAAAGTTTTAAAAGGCTTTTTAGACAAATAATCGTACACGTAGTAACTAGGTTCACCAGCTTGTAAAACAGCATTGTCCTCTAAAGTTTGATTTTCGTTTAAAACTATTTCACCACCAAGAGAAGGATTGTTTACATCGGTTGGAGTATAAGTCGAAACTTTTGGTTGACCAACTATGCCAGTGCCTGATATAATATCTCCAACATTTATACCTCCTTGTAAGTTGTCTATAATAATAGTAGTGTCGTTTGTAACAGCTCCATTAACTGTAAAGCTTCCAGCTGAATTACCAACGTCACTTACAGTAACCGTATCAACAACTTTAACAGCTAAAGAGTTGGATTCTTTGTACAATATATCTACTTCCTTTATTTTTAAACTGTTTTGTAGGTTGTAATTTAAAAAAGGTAAAGGTATTCTAAGTTTTATTTTATCAATTTTATTTTCAACAAAATAAACAACTGTACTTCTATAAGCATCCGCTTGATCATCATATGTTTTTACGTTTAAAGTAGGTGAACTTTCTTTAACATACATAAAATAACCATCTTGTTTTGGTATAAATGCTATTTGAGTAAAAGGGGCAAATACAGAATATTCATTGTCATCAAATCTAAATCTATAAGAAAATCTAACAAATTTATCTTCTAAAAAATCATCATCTCCTGAAAAATCTATATCGTAGTAAGGGTTTGGATTTAATACTATTTTTTCGTCAGTACTAAGCGTTGGCGGCAATGTTCCTCCTGTTATTGTTATTTCCCAGAATGGAGTTCCTGGTATAGTTGTATCATCATATGTAGCTGACTGAACTTCAGCTCCAGCAACCGGGGTTAATCCATCTCCAGAAACTGGGTTACCAAGAACAGAAACAGTCGCGCCAGAGTCGTATACTGTTGTTGCGTTTGTCTGTATATCACCTTTAAAAGATTTCACCCTAACAACTGTATTACTCTCTCTACTTAAAACATCTCCTGCTCCTCCGTTTGGATAGTATAACGAGCTAACGTCATACATTGTACTTTCGTATTCACCACTTCCGCTAGACAAATAACTTTCTTCATAAAGCTCCATACAAGAGTAAGGATTATACTTAGCGACAGATATTTGATCTTCTGTTGTGTAGTATGTAGCAGCATTAAAAACTCCTGTTGGATTTGCTAAATCTATATTTATTTTTCTAGGTTGATTTCTATTATCAGTCCAAAACAATAATTTTTCTAAAAGATTAACACCGTATATAGGGTTTTCTTGAGAAAAATTTAAAAAAGCTCCTTTAATTAAACAAACTGGCTGATCTGAGCTTGGGTTGCAAGCAAATATAAAATGATTAGAACCAACACCGTTTGGATAATAATCTAACTCTAATCTATCTGGATCTGGATTATCTGTTAAAAATAAAAAAACAGTATTAGAATTATCATCTTCTAAATGACCAATACAATACAAATTACTAACACCTGTTATAGCTTCAAAATCAAAAACAGGATAGTTTCCTAAAATGTTTTCAACAGTGCCAACGCCGTCTCCATCAGAACGACTGACTTGTATATTATAAGCGTCTCTATATTCTCCGTTTGGTATTAAGCGGGCGTCTAAGTCTTTATTCATCTTAGACTTTAAAAAAGTATTTATAGCTTTAGCCATTTAATTTTAGTGTTTAATCCATTTAGACTTACCTCTCATAACTTGAGTAATTTCCTCAGTCTTAATGTTAGATAATCTTATTTTTGCATTTCTTAATTTAGCAGATCTTTCTTTTCTAAGTCTTTGAACTACGTACTCTGGTTGATTAGCGCGTGTAGATATAACCGCATGTAATATGTGCGCGTATAAAGCCTCTTCTGCCATTTTAGGTATTCTAGTATCTGTGTCATATGCTAAGCCGTCAGAGATGTACTCTAACACAATTAGACGATTAACTAGATGACTAGAAAAAGACATTTTGCCTTCTCGTTCGTTTAGATTAAAATAACCGTTCATATTAGCGTACTGAGGATCTATACCGTATAGTTGGCCAAAGTTTTGGTAATTAATCCACTCACCGTTTTGATTCCAATTTAAAGAGAAATCATTTACACCTGTTAAGTTGTTATTTAGTAAATCGCCATTACTATTACTATGCCATCTTTCTTGAGTGATCGATGTACCTTCAATGTCCGATCCAAAGTTATCTTGAGTAGGAACTCCAGCACTATCTTGTATTTGAGTATAGTAAGGACTTGTAGTTAAATTGTTTGTAGGATATATAGGATGTAAAACACCTGATTGATCCACCCAAGAGCATTTAACATAGTTTACGTAATCTTGCGGTAGAGCTAAAGTTAGACTAGCTGGTATTGTTAGTTCAGCCGATTTAATACTCTTCAATGTATCATAGCTAAACTCTTGTAAACCTCTTTTAGCAAAGAACAGTATATCTGATTTCTTAGCTGTTTGTACAAGTTTGCCATCGCCAACGTAACCAACCATAAAGTTATCTATAGCGTCATTTAACGTAATGTAAGAATAGCTTCCGTAGTTGTCTTCAACCACCTGTCCATAGGCTTTTTCAGCTTCTGTACTGCCATATAACCCACCATCTAGTTTTTTTAACTGAACAACTATATAAAGACCGGCAGCTGGAGCTGCTAAAAAAGTTATTGCATTGTCTACAACAGAAAACTCCGTTATATACTCTGAGTAAGAACCAGGTAATCCAGTTGAACTAGTGTATAGTTTAAAGTTATTTAAAGCGTAGTTAACATTGTTAGGATCATAGTTACCTAAGATTAAGCTTGTATCAAATGTAGTTTTAAAAGCTAATTTAGCATTATCACCTCTAAAGCCTTGAGCTCCTTGATAATATTGTTGATTTGTTTCAGTTATTAAACTCATTTATTAGCTTTTTTCGTTAATTGTAGTTTGTTGAATGTCTTGAGCGGCTGTTTGCACTACTGAAGGATTGTTTATTATTACTCCACAATACTTTAAAACATGCATTATTATATTCGTCTGTTCTGAGCTATCTAACTCAAAATCTACAGAATTAAAAGAGCTGTATATATATTGCCCAGAAGAACCAGGTGAAAAATTCCAAAATGGATTAGATGGATATACTAAGCAATTCGCTGAAACAGAATCTGGAAGAGGGTTTATTTTTAAATAAGGACTTGTAGATGTTCCTTTGTACGAGTAATATATTGGGTTTTGTTTAGTAGGTGCTGTTAGTTTTGAGCGAGTTATTTTATCGTAGTCGCTTTTAGTAGTTAATTGAGTTATGGAGTTGTAGACTGGCTGATCAGCATATGTAGAAATAACAGATCCAAATTTGCGTATACTTCTATTTGCAGAACCAGTGTCTGACACTTGAGGTCTAGTAAATGTAGAGTTAGGACCTAAACTCAACTGCACTTCTTCCTCAAAAGGCGTTATTTTATCTTGTATATCTTCAGATATATTAAAAAACTCAGTATTATTTTGAGTATTATTTTGGTTAGCTCTGTTTATTTGATTTCCGTCGGGAAAGTATGATTCAAATATTTCTCTTTGGACTTGAGCAGCTAAACTATTAAATTCACCAGGTGGAACATAACCTCTTTGTTCTTTGTTTAATATAAACAAGACTGTTTGATATACTGTATTTATGTTTACCGCCATTTTTATTTTTTATTATAATATATTGGAGACCACTTACGTAGCCTCCAGTATATTAGTATTACTTGTTTTTATAGTTTTTTATCTATAGACTTATAGATTTCAACACCTTCGTCTGTTTTTAAGAAAGCAGCGAAAGCTGAGAAAGGATTTTCGTCAAAAGGTACGTTCATTAATTTTCTATCGTTTGACCCCCATGTAAAAGTTCTTTGATCTTGAGATAGTTTAACTATACCAGCTTCAGATGCTCTAATAGCAAAGTTTCTTAGCATAACATTTTCATCATTAGCTAAGTTAATAAACAACGCTGGATTGTTTCGAGCGAATAACAATAAATCTCTTTTAAGTTCTTTAGAACTCATTGAGTTTACTTTGGAGCCTAGTTCAACTCTCAATATAGCCTCCGCTTGATCTATGTCCATGTGTCTAGCTGCGTTTAATGCATCAATTTGAAGATCTAATATATCTAGTTCGTCTTCAGCCTCTTCAACGGCACTAAATTCTTCGTATATTCTACCTTTTAAAGGATGGTATATAGATAGTAGTTTTTGTAGATTTTGTTGTTCTTTACCAACTTTTAAATCTCCATCCATAAATCTAATATGACCCATTGTGCATTCCCCTTTTTGCTCATCAACTAAAGAAGACTCTTGGTTTGTTGCATATCTTATTTCCCTTTGTTTTCCAGTTGTAGCGTCAAAATAAAGTAAAGCATGTTTTTTAGTATGCCTACTTGGAATTGTTAATGTTAAAGGGTTTTTATTACCTTTTAAATAATATATTCTATCTTTAATCTCCCACGATGGTTTTGTGGGTTTTACTGGAGTAGTAACTTGTGTTACAACTTTCTGCTGAGGTGCAACCTCAATTGTTTCTGCTGTAGCTTTTTTAGCCATAATATAATATAATTAAATAGTTTAAAATTGTGACAATAGCCATAGTATATAACTAGTAAGGGGCTAATGTCATATAAAAAACCCCCGCCCGAAGGCAGGGATTGTTATTGTTGTGTTACTAGATTCCTTTGAAAAGTACAAAGTTGTTAGCAGCTTGAGTTACTAAACATCTTTCAGATAGGAAGTTTACTTCCATAGCATCAAGAGTTGAAGTAAATGCACCACCAGCAGAACCAGTTAACCAAGACTTCATACGACGATCGTCTCCTTGAGAAGCTCTGTATCGCACGTGTAAGAATGGTCGACGAATGTTAGTTCCTAAAATCTGATCGTAAACAGTGGAAGTTCCAGCTGGTACTAATACACCTTCAACAGAACTGATACCATTGATAGCTCCACGAGTAGAGGCATCATTTAAGTATTTCCAGTCAGTCTTATAGAAATCGTAAGATCCTCTACGGAATCCGCTAAATCCTAAGTTCAAAGCCATCTCTTCTGAGTTTTCAAATAAACCAAAAGCAGTTCCACCGGCAAATCCACCAGAGATAGAAGCTAGCATATCATCAAAATCAAGAGATGTTTGTCTTTGTAAGAATAACATGTTTTCTTCAATTGCTCCTTGAGTATCTAAATTCTTAAGGATAGCATCAAATTCGTCAAGTCCAGCAGCAGCAGTAAATCCTACTTCTACGTTACCACGAGTTTGGATAGCAGAGAATAAACCTTGTGTTCCTGGAAGTTGAGCGGCTTGATAATTTCCAAATCCAGCTCCAACATTCTGGTTAAATTCACCCTCAATCATGGACATCTCTAAGTAATCCTCAAAACGTAAACGAGTTTCAGATTCAGCTTTTAAATACCATAAATATCCAGATGTTCCGTCTTCAGTTGCAACTTCTACCCATCCAATTTGAGCCATATCAGAACCAGATACCACGTACTGATCTCTAATGATGATTGGTGAATTAGAATATTGAGTGAATGAAGGGTTTATAGATGTTCTTGCAGCTGAATTACCTGCGCCTGCACCAATAGTAGTTCCTTTAGTGTAATCTGAACCGTATACAAATACTTTAATACTTCCAGAAGTAAACACAGAACCAGCTGTATTTAATACATTTCCATTGTAAAATTGTAAAGTAATGTTTCCTACACCACCTGCTCCTGCAGCCGATGCTGTTACAATAGCTTTTGCTTCTAATCCAGTTACAGTATCTAAAAGAACAACTGTATCGTTTATAGAAATTACATTTTGAGCCTGTGCTCCACCGCCGATAATAAGTACTGTAGGTGCTCCACCTGCGTAAGTACAACTATCATAAGATACATGTAGTCTATTTTGTTCTGACCAAATTACTTGATCTGAAGTCATTGGCATTTCAGCGCCAACCATTCTTAAGAAACCAGATAACGTACGGTTTCCGTAACGCTCTACTTCTTGTTCGTAAATTTCAGGTAGATATTGCTGTGCAAAATCATTTCCTGCGCCAGTGTTGAATTGTAAATAGTTAGAATTCAATACTTGCTGAGATCCTGAAGGTACAATAGTACCAAATTGAGGAGTTAAACTCATAATTGTTTTGTTTTTTTAGTTAAATTTCTTTGTTTTTATTCTTAATTTCGAGGAGTCAGTACCTGAAATAGCTTTAACCTTAAACCCGTTTACAAACACGTCACCTTGTTGAGACCTAGCTTTGGTGTCACTTAAGTTTTTTGATTTGTTCATAACGTCTTTAACTGCGTCAGCTTTTCCTTGCTCATAAAAATGAGAGGCAATCTTATCCACATTGTCAGCGGCATACATAGCTTTATGATAACCTTTCGTGTCACTAACATTACCATCTGAGTCTAGGAACTTCCCGACAAGGTTATTAATGTTTGATTGGTTTTCTGCAACTTTATCACGGTTCTGAATATTGTACTTATAATTCTTATCACCGACTTTAATATCGAAACCTTCGAAATCATCGTTAAAAAGTTGTTTAGTACTTTCTTTAAACACAGAGTGTTGTTGCTCAGCTACTTCCTGCTGCTTGTTGTATCGGTTGAAAAAGTCCATTGCTTTTTGCTGATCCTGAGTAACGCCCGGTCTCAACTTGATCTCGTCGTAATATTTACTCTTAGTCTCTTCTAAAAAGCCTTTAGCTTTTGCAACCTCTTCTTTAAACGCAAGTTTCTTTTTGCGTATATCTATATCCTCGTCTAGTTCTTCGTCGTAAGAAAAGTCTTCTAATAGAAGCTCAACATCTGACTCGTCTAAATAAGGTTTATTTTTTTTATAATACTCTTTTAATAATGTCGTTTCATTAATGCTAGAGTAATCAGCGTTAAGCCTAGTGTAGTCTTCAATAGTTCCACCAGTTTCTTCCATGAAGCTAACGAGCTTTTCAATGTTCTCAGGTAATTGCTTACCTAAAACTTTTTCATCTCTTAAAGCTTCTTTAATCTCAGCTTCTACTTTAGCTACTTCAACTTCTTTGATTGGTGTAAACTCTTTAGCATCTTCGACGGGCTTTTGTACTTGTTCTCCCACCTTAATGCTATCTCCGGATGGTTCTTCCACAAGAACTTCCGTTGTTTCTCCGATTTGAATGGCATCTTCTTTAGGTATTACCACCTTGGTGACTTCCGCTGGAACCTCTACTAAAGGTTCTTTAATGTTAACTTTAACAGGTTCACTGCTTGGTGTTGTTAGTTTTTTTGGAGTTTTCTTTTTAATTTTAAACTCACCTTCCTGCTTAACAGGTTCATTTGTTTTTACTTCTGACATAATATAATATAATTAAATAGTTGTTTACTTTCTACATGAAAGCTTGCATACCCATATCGGGTTGGTTTTCAAAGTCTTTAGGTAAGCTATCGTTTTGACGTTGGCTTATCATTTCACTTTGTTGTGTAGCTTCCATTTTGCTACGTTTATCTTTTCTATCTTCTATAGCTGCTTCTTTTTGCTGCATTGCCTGAACTTCAATTTGCTTAAGCTGCATATCATATTCAAACTTTTGCTGCATTTTAATTTTTTCTAAATCAGCTGCTATTTGCATTTTGTTTATTTCCATTTGAGATCTAGCTTGCTCGTACTGAACTTTAGACCCTGATATAGCTTCTTGTTTTTGAACTTCAGCCATAGCTGTTTTCTCTGCGGTTTCCGCTTGAGCAGCAGCTTGAGCTTGTATATTAGCTTGTTGATTAGCTTGATCTTGAATAGCTTTTTGCTTACGTTTTACTTTAAGCATTTGATTAGCTAGTTTAAGATTTTTAATTTGTCTTAAATCAATAGCATCTTCTAAGTCAATACCTCCTTGGCCTAACGCAACTTGAATATTTTCTTCTAACTTAGCTTGCTCTTCGTCATCTGGTTCTAGTTCTAAAAATATACCAAAGTCATACAAGTTTAAATCAACAACCTGCTGAAGCGTTTCAACATTATAAGTTGATATAGAGTTTTTAAGTGATTCAGCTGTTAATGGAAAATATAAAGCATCAGCTATTTTAAGAGATACGTTCTCCGCTAGCTTCAACGTAAGATATAAACTAGCTTGTTTGATATGTCTAGTCGCTACATTGGATGCGTTAGCTGCCATCTTTTGAAGACCTACTAATGAGTTCTTATCTTGCGTGCTTCCATCTCTGGCTTCATTTAACCCTGTCACATCGCGTATCATTTGTAAATAATATTGATACGTTTGTATAAGTGCTTGTATTTTACCAAGTCCGCTAGAACTATTAAGTTCTTGAATAGGTACTTTACCTGGATTCATATCACCGTCTTGCGTCATTGATCTACCTACAATAGAACCAGTTTGGAAATACATATTTAATGCTTCCGCAGGATTGTAATTAGTTCCATTACCAAGATCAACCTCAGCTAAGCCGTCCATATCTAAATAAACACCGTCTGGTACCATCCTAGACATTACCTGTTGCAATTTAAGATGCGTTAGCTGAATCATATCTGCAAATCCAACACATTTACTTACAACAGACTCTATGCGTCCCTTATACATTCTAGGAGCACATATTGTGTAATTCATTTCAACCTTAGTTGTGTCTGCCATTGGTCTAGACATGTTCTCTGCTAAGCCCCAGTCTAATATAGTATTAGTCCCTAAAACTTTTGCGCCAGTGTATAAAACCTCTATTGACCTAGATACTCTTTCAAAGTTATCATTTTCAGGCGGATCAAAAGTGTCTGGCTTTTCAAGAGCTTTTAATAATCCTGAATCTGTTTGCTTTATTTTAAAAACTTGATTGTGGTAAGTCTTATATTCAAAGTACATAACCTGTACAGTGTTTTCGTCGTAATTACCCCAACCAGTTATGTATTGTCTGTTACCAGGTGTTTCTTGTATTCTCTTTAACTCTTCTTCTGATATACCAGGGAACTCTTTTTTAAGCTCTGGTATTGTTATAGACTTTACTTCGCCTACGTAGTATATATCTTCGAAGTTTGGATCTTCTGTGTATGAGTGAACCATGTAAGCTGGATCTACGTAATCAACAGTAATTCCTTCAGCTGTGTTAAAATTAGTTTTACCAGCTGCAATACCGATTGTTGTAAGATCCATATTTAATCTACGTCTTACAAGATCGTATTTGTTTTGAGCAAACACAGTTGATATAGCTTCTTCTTCTGCTATTTCAATTGACTGCTTGTAGCTAAGTTGCATATGCAATTCTAGCTCTTCTTTAGATTCTGGAACCGTAACTCCACTTGGTGATTGATGTAAATCAATACCTAACGTTTGCTTTAAGTTGTCTAAGTATTCTTTAGCCACCATATCCTCTTGAAGCTTGCTAGCGTATTCAGTTCTTCTTTTTACCGAGCTAGGATCTTGAGAGTAAGCTTTAATGTCATAAGACTTTTGTGATATACCATTAACTACAATGTCTACAAACTTAGATAAAATAGGTACAGGCTTCCAGTCTAAATTAAGGTAAGACAAATCACCGTTTATAGATAATTCATCCTTATATTTCTGTACAGGTTGTTCACCTCTAGCGTATAGTCTTAACGAGTGGAAATTGTTCCAGTTTGTTAAGTATCTATTGCCTCCAGTTCTGCCTTGGTCAAACCACTCATACTCTATTGCTTGAGCAACTTGAGTTCCGTATTCCCAGCTAGCTTTTTCAGCATCGCTTACTACTTGGCTTGGAAAAGCGCTATTAGTGTTAGTGTATATACCCATTTAACTTATAATTTTTGAATTGACACCTTTATTGTCATATTTTTTAATACCTAAATTTACAGCTTCTCTTCTAACTGGGTTAGACGGAGCATATCTGTGTTTGTTGCAAGCCATTAAAGCTAAACCAGAACTAATAGAAGCATCATGCTTTGTTCTGTTATTTATGTTAAACTTAGCCCAGTCTTCTAATGTTCTTTGAAAATACATATCACCATATCCAGTTTCTTTTAAACCAACGTATGATTCTATGTAAGTTTCAATCGCGGCAGCGTGTGCTTGTTTTATATCTTCACTTGAATTTGGTATTCCACCTAATTCTTTTTCTGTTACTGATAGTTTATTATATTTTCTATCTGGTCTGTTTATAGAGAAGCGTCTATAACCTCTTCTTTTAAAATGGTATAATAATCTAGGTTTGTTATTCTCTGCTAGTATTGGCATTCCGTAAAACACGCAAGCCATTAGAACATCTTCAAAAAATATCTCAGCGGTTTGTGGTCTAGCTATATATTCTAAAAAGAAATGATTTGGAGGCACGTCCTCCATACTAAACTTAGTGAGTCCGTGTAAAGATCCATTTGATCCTCTTTTGTCAACCGTACCTGATATATCATAACTATCACAACCAAAAGCTCCACAGTGTTCATTACCTGGATATTTCAGTCCACCCTTTATTATCACACGATTTTGTAGATTTAAAGGTGGAATCCAGGAAACTCTGAATCTTCCGCTTTTATTTGGAACAAATATAACTTTTGTATCTTTCTCTCCGTTCTGCCATTGAAAGCTTCCTTGAGTAACGTTTATTGAGTTTTTAAGATCTTCATTAAAATCTATTTGCTCGTATATTTTTGTTAAGTTAAATAATGATTCTTTAGACTCATCTCTAAACGCGTGTTTTGTTGTACGTGGAAACTGTCTGTAAAATTCATTTAAACCGTCTTGATCTTGCTTTAATCCTTCTACTTCATTGTCCCAGTATTCTATTACACCTTGCGTTATAGCGTCTCCAAGAGGACCTACTACTTCTTTTTTTGGTGTGTTGAATACAGGAAAGCCATAAGAATCAATGTAGCCTTCGTAGTTCCATTCCATAGGTATGAACAAAGAATAGAGTCCTGAGCGAGTCTGTCCATTGGCGTTTCTTTGTGTAACGTCTGAATCATTGTAAAGTTTTTTAAAGTTATCTCCTCCTTTATCTAAAGCGTTTGAGGTTGATCCCATCATACACTTACCTATAATTCTTGAACCTAGTCTTAAACAAGTTCTTGTAACCCTCCAGTTATTTAATATGTTGGTTGGTCTCTCCCACTTTCCACTTTCATCGTGTACTAGTAGTTTTAGTTTTTCCCCATCATAGGAGTTGTCTCCTGTGTTCTTCCAGTCGATGGTCGTGTCAAGCCCGGTGATCTCTTGTAGCTTTTCGTTGGAGTCGAGCTTCCGCCTTGTGAACTTGGACGCGGGTACCCTGTACGCAAGTTCTGTTTTCGGCCTGTCCATACCGTCTTGTATTGGTTTGAAGAAGAATGGATAGTTGACTGATATTGGGACAACTTTGTCAGTAAACATCTTCTTTGCATCGGGTCCAGATTTCGAGAGTATACCAAAGCGTGCATCTGTAGATATTGTTGCTTGGTTAACGGTTTCCCCACTTGCCATAAATGAAAAACCTGACCGTCTATTTTTAAGGTAGCACATCCCGTAGCAGCGCGGGTCGGCTTTACAAGCTTCCCAGAATATGTAGAATAATCTGTTTGATTCCCTAAAGTCTGGCTGCCCAACGTCAATCTTGCTCCACTGCAAGTACATATAGTTAGTACCAGTAATGTAAGTAGCCAAGCCCTTATTATAGAACCAAAAGCCTTGTTCTCTTCTATTAAATTCTTCATCAATGTAATCATACCATTTTTCTTTAAAGTCCAAAGGGTATTCTTCCCAATCAAATACTGATTTGATTTTATTAAGTTCCTTTGGGTATTCAGTGTGCTTCCACCTGTCATCTTCAAATGTATGTACATTTTCAGCTTTTGGCAAAGCTATTTTTAAATCTTGTATTTCATAAATTTCACCTATTTCTCCGGTTTTACTTATAACAACCATATCGTGTTCTTGGTTGTAACCGTACTCCCACTTCTTATACCTATTAGTTCTTTTAAGAACTTTAGGCTTTACGTGGTCTTCTAATACTTTATATAAAGTTTG
>UPTN01000378.1_pt1 | contig 23956 bp, 16 predicted proteins | sample 2160111 | NCBI WGS metagenome assembly UPTN01 (sample SAMN06265058, study PRJEB28932) | marine metagenome | isolation source: Columbia River Estuary | place: USA:Columbia River Estuary, USA | collected 2014-05-05
TTGTCTATCAGACTAAACTGTATTAAACCTAATATATATCAACGTATTGACGTTCCTTTCTAAGAGTATTTATTCATGAAGCGCCCCCTATAACTTACAAACTTCGAACCAGACGACCCTTGTACAGATCACCAGGTAACTCCGGAAAAATATTTTCGGTGCTGAACATCTTGTCCAATGTCGTTTCGTGCGTCGCTTCACGCCTACGACTGGTTCAAAAAAGCATAAGCCAGGCCTTAGCGCCCCGACGGTCTTCCGGTTTCTTTCACATATAAAACTGACATCGGCGTGACGTGAACGCGGTCAGCATCACTGGTTTTTAATAACTTTTGAATTCATCGAACCGTCGGGTCGCAAATTCGCAAATTCAAAATTAAATCGCAATATGCCTCTGCGAACGTCGACAAGCGTTGCCCGCCCACAGTCATAAATCTGCAGAGAAAGCACCTATCTATCTGTTTATACGTACTATTTACGTTTTCTGGCCTTTGTTTCTTGCAAACTGGCATTAACCTTGCATAAACCGTGGTAACCAATATCAACTTGTCAAAAACCATGGAGATCAACATGAGCGCAGTTAAAACAGCCGTAATACCCGTTGCCGGGCTGGGCACACGATTGCTGCCCGCCAGCAAGGCTATTCCCAAAGAGATGGTTACGGTGGTGGATAAACCAGTAATTCAGTATGTCGTTGAAGAGGCAATTGCCGCTGGAATGACGAAAATCGTTTTGGTAACCCGCTCTGGAAAGGAAGCTATCGAGAACCACTTCGACAGTCACTTTGAACTGGAAACGCAATTAGAGCAGAAAGGCAAGACTCAGCTGTTAAAAGCGATCAACGAAATTATTCCGCGCAATGTAGAACTACTCTCGGTTCGACAGCCCCGTGCTGCCGGTCTGGGAGATGCGATACGCTGCGCCGCCCCTGCCGTCGGCAATGAGCCTTTTGCGGTTATGCTGCCCGACGTACTCTTCAGCACGCAGGATGACGCAAAGTGGAATATGCGTGCCATGATTGACGCATTTACCAAAAGCGGGGCCGCACAAATTCTTGTTGAACAGGTGCCCGATTCCATGGTCGAGCAGTATGGCATTGTCGACTGCGGCATGAAGACATTGAATATCGGCGAGTTCGCGAGCGTCCGGGACATGGTAGAAAAACCGCCTATTGCGACTGCGCCTTCCAATTTATCCATTGTTGGCCGCTACGTGCTGCCGCCGGTAGTGTTTGAGCTTTTAAAAACAACGGGCAAGGGTGCCGGTGGAGAGATTCAGTTAACAGACGCCCTTTTGCAACTGTTGGAACTAGTACAAATGCATGCGTTGAAGATGCGTGGGCGTTCTTTTGACTGCGGTAACAAGCTGGGCTATTTGCAGGCCAACGTCGCGCTAGCTTTGCAAGACACGGCTATTGCTGAAGATATGGTTGGTTTTCTGAACACCATATTGGAAGATTACACAATCGAGCATACTCAGGTGCCGGTGCAGGGCGTGGCCTGACTGAAATAATGAGACCGGCCTGCCCTTGTTGTGCAGGCCGCTTAATATCGTAATAACAGCGGCTTAGCTTTTTTCCCAGCTGAGTCGCTTGCGATATATGGTCGAAGGGCTAACTTCCAGTAAGGCGGCGGCCTTGGGTATGTTGCCATCGCAAATCGCTATCGCGCCTTCGATGGCGTCTTTCTCGGCCTGCCATAAAGGCTTGATAGATTGCTCACCCGCCAGTGGTTGCGGTGCCTCAGGTGATGTTTCTGTGTGTGTCTGTGAAGCCTGGTTGTCAACGTGCATCAACAACCGGGGCAGCAGGTCTTGGGTGACTAATTCGCCGTTTTGCAAGACCACAATGTTACGCAGAATATTCTGTAATTGCCTGACGTTACCAGGCCATTGGTAGCGGCGCAAAACTTCGATAGCCCCCGGCGAAAAGCCCTTGAAACCCTTGTTTTCCTCCCGCGCGTAGTCTTTCAGGTATTTCTCCGCAATTAACATGACATCGTTGCCGCATTCCCGTAACGACGGCAAATGGATAGGAATAACATGCAGACGATAGTAGAGATCCTCCCGGAATGTACCCTTGGTAACCATGTCCAGGGGGTCGCGGTTGGTCGCGCAAATAAACCGGACGTCAACTTTTTCGGTTTTGTTATTGCCCACCTGTTGAAAAGTACCGGTTTGCACGAACCGCAACAGTTTGCTTTGCAGTCCAATGTCCATTTCACCAATTTCATCAAGAAACAGGGTGCCGCCATCTGCCATCGCCGCAGCGCCCTTGCGTTCACCGACCGCCCCCGTAAACGCGCCCTTCACGTGCCCGAATATCTCACTTTCCATCAATTCCCCCGGGATGGCCGCGCAGTTGAGCGCAACAAAGGGTTTGTCACGGCGGATGCCCTCATTGTGAATGGCATCGGCACATACTTCTTTGCCGGTACCGCTTTCACCGGTAATAAAAACTGAGGCCCGGCTGGAGGCGGCGCTTTCGATGATGCGGTAAACCGCCTGCATTGGTATTGAACAACCGATAAAGCCATGAAAAGACTCACGTTCCAGGCTGTTTCGATATGTTTTTACCAGCGACTTCAGGTTTTGTTTTTCCAATGCGTTTTGCACGGTAACTCGCAACCGCTCAGCATCAAATGGTTTTTGAAGGAAGTCAAAGGCCCCTGCCCTCATGGCTTCAACCGCAGTATTGATTGTTCCCATTGCGGTGATGACCACCACGGAAGGGTCCTGCGGCAGCTTTTTCAGATGGCCGAGTAACTCGAGACCGTTCATGTCGGGCAGGTTCAAGTCCAGCAACACGACATTGGGTTCACTGGTTTTAATCTGGTCGAGCCCCACCTTGCCCTCGGTCACATGCGTGACGTCAATGGCCATCGGCTTCAAAAACTCCTGATATACCCTGGCCAACGCGTGACTGTCTTCAACCAGTAATAACTTTGAATTTGCCTGTTTAACCATTTTCGACATCCATCGGGTAATAAATATTTTTCATTATTGATTTACTCGCTATCTGCACCTTTTTCTTCAGGTGTTTCCAGGTATTCCCGGCCGTAAAGTTTTAATGTTCTGTGCGTGACATCTTCAACCGCGTCAACCGCTGCAATAGCTTCTGCCTGCTTATTCTGGAGCGCTAATACTTCAACGCGGCCGGACAGTTCGCGTAATCGGTTGGCGCCAAAGGTGCTGGCGCTGCTTTTAATGGCATGGGCCTCTGCAATGATGGCCGGTGTCTCCCGCCGTTCCGCCGCTTCACGCAATGCCTTCATCCTTTCGTTGGTTTCCTTGATGAAAATTCCAATAATCTCTGTCAACAACTCACGGGATGTCTCTTCCTCAAGGAGCAGTAGTGCTTTCTGATCCATGAGTTCATTTTCATTCTCTACAGACGGTTCATCGTTGCTGTGATTCGAGGCGGTACTTTTATCCGGCCCAGATTCCAGGTTGGGCCCAACCGACACCCAGTGGACCAGTCGGTCCAGCAAGGTTCCTATATTAATTGGCTTGGGGATAAAATCATTCATGCCGACTTTCATGCACATGTCCCGGTCATCGGTGAATGCGTTTGCAGTCATGGCAATGATAGGTACGCGTGAGCGTTTGCCGGTCATGGCACGAATTTGACGGGTGGCTTCCAAACCGTCCATTTTCGGCATAGAAAGATCCATCAATACGATGTCAAAATCCCTCTCACTGACCGCCTGAACTGCTTCTTCGCCATTGGCAACCAGGTGTACTTCGCAGCCCGCTTTTTTCAACAAAGCCTCTGCAACCATCTGGCTGCCCTTGCTGTCCTCTGCCACCAACACACGGGCGGTGATGGGGGCGCGCTCAACACTGGTCGAAGGTGATGTAGTATTCCGGGCGACTTTCACCAGCGGTATGATGAACGAGAATATGCTCCCGCCGCCTTCACGTGGTTCATAACTAATTTTCCCCTTCATGATATGAACCAGGCTTTGGGATATGGTCAGGCCCAGCCCCGAGCCGCCATGTTTGCGTGACAAACTGCTGTCTTCTTGTGAGAACTCTTCAAACAAATGGTCAACATAGTCAGCGCCTACGCCGATCCCGCTGTCACTAACCCTAAACATAAACTCACCATACACTTGTGGTTCTACGGTGACCGTAACGTGACCTGACGGTGTGAACTTCAGCCCATTGCCGATCAGATTCAACAATACCTGTCTTAACATGATCTCATCACCCTCTACCCACTCAGGCACAGTCGGATCTATGGCTGTCTTGAAAGTCAGTGTTTTCTTTTCGGCCAGCGGTCGGAAAAGAGCATCCAGTTCATTGACCATGGTATGCAGATTGAAGGCTTGCACACGAAGTTGCATTTGTCCTGCTTCGATTTTGGTGAAATCCAGAATACCGTCGATTAAGACAGAGAGGGCGTGTCCGCCCTGGTTGGCTGTGCGTGCCAACTTCTCCTGCTCGGGATCAAGGTGAGTTGTTAACAAAAGCGAATTCAAATTTATAATCGCATTGAGCGGAGTGCGAATTTCATGGCTCATGTTGGCAAGGAACCGTGACTTTCAAAGGCTAGCGATTTCAGCAGTTGAACGAGCGTCTTGTAGTTCCAATTCGAAATCTTTGCGCTCGGTCATATCGATAAAATGCGCAACGTAATTGCTCACCTCTTCTTTATCATCCCGGACCGTGTTGATACCAAGCCAAACTTGGCAGTCGCGGCCATTGTTCCGCAGAATAAGCGCATCTCCCTCCCAAAGACCATGTTCAATTAACTCCTCCCAAATACTGTTGTTCGGGGTGCGGGGTGCCTGATCCCGGGCGGCCAGAAACTCAGCATCCAAATTGAGTGCTTCTTCCTTCGTGTATCCGGTAATTTGCAGAAACGTCTGGTTGACCCGGATGATTTTAAACTTGTCGTCAGTGATAAATATGCCTTCCCGAGCCTCGAAGGCAGTGGCGGCCAACCGCAATTCGCGTTCAGCGTTCTTGCGTCCAGTGATGTCCCGCATAAAGCCGGTAAAATAGGCTTGTCCTTCAATGTTCAGTGGTGTAATCGCCAGTTCGATGGGGAAAATACGACCAGCCTTGTCCTGAGCTTCAATTTCCAGACGAACTCCCAGTACCGGTCCCTGTTTGGTCTTGTGCCACGTTTCTATCCCCGACCGGTGCCCTTCTCGATACTTTTCCGGAATGATAAGGTCGGCCATTTCCTGGCCGTAAATTTCTGCCTGTGTGTAGCCAAATAAGCGCTCGGCGGTCGTATTGAACTCGATCACCCTGCCCTTGCCGTCAATGGTAATAATGGCGTCCAATGCCGTTGCAAGCATTGCAGATTTCATCTCATCACGTTCGGCAAGGTTGGCTGACATGGCTTTGTAACGATTAGCAGTGTCATGCAGTTCACGGTAAGAAATGGCAAGACTTTCAGACATGTTGTTAAACGATGCTGTGACCCGGGCAATTTCGTCAGCACCCCGAACCGGTAAGGTTAGGCCAGGACCTTTTTCGACAATTGTTTCGGCAACCCCGGTGAGTCGATTCAGTCGAATGGTCAGCAAGGCAGCCAACAAGTACGAAAACAAACCCAGTAAAATCAGAATTGGCACAAATATCATAAAACCTGATTTCTTAAGTACGGGTAACAACTGTTGCGACAGGTCTCTGTTCAGTGAGAACTCGAGGTAACCAACAACTTCAGAACCGACATTGATGGGCGTTTCAACATAGTAGTGACCTGTTGCTCCCCCATCAGCAGAGGGTTCGTCGGCAAGCAGGGTATCGGGCGGCGTGCCGGAAATGGCCAGGATGCTCCCATCGTTGCTGCGGAAGCGCATAAAACCCACACAGGAATTAGTTGAGACACCGTCTATAAGCCCGTGTATTGCAGTGATATTATTTTCTTTGATTGCGGACTGTATCGGTGTTAGCAGTTGTTCAGAAATGATATCAGCCTGATCGCGCAGCAAAATGTCTTCACTTGACCTGATCCATCGCCAACCCGCGGATAGCAGGACGATGTTGCTTAAAACTATGATAAACAGTATGCCAAGTGTTGTTTTATTGCGAAAAGTCATTTGCATAATTTATCGTTCAGGGAGTGGTGTGCCGTACGGTGACCTGAAAAGCTAGCCTGGATTACTATTTTGGACCGGGTTTGTAACATTTCAGGGCAAGATTGATTGAGATTGTTGCATTTTGCAAAGCCAATTGCGAATTTGGCCTGTTGTACTGCCCCGCTCACTTCTGCTTCAGGAAATAAATGAATCTTGCTAACCAAGCGATTTGGCTGCCAAATGTCCAGCAGAGGTCCGTATTACCACGCACATGCGGCTTGGCATAACTATTGCATATAATCGCTGTATGTATATAGACGAACCAAAAAGTATCAAATGAGAGTATTACTCGTAGATGACTCCGCTGACACCCGTACATGGGTCAAGGTATTGTTGGAGAAAAAGGGCTGGGAAGTTGTGACCGCCCAAAATGGTAATGAGGCGCGCGCGCTTTTTGAAACCCATGATTTCAAGATTGTTATCACTGACTGGATGATGCCGATTATGGATGGTCTGGCATTAGTGGACTGGATACGCACGCGTGATAGCGTCAACTACGTCTATACGATTTTGATGACCGGCCGCGATGAGGAAAACGACTGTATGGAAGGTTTTTCGGTTGGTGCGGATGACTACATTACTAAACCAGTATCACCCAAAATGCTCTATGCGCGGCTTGGTGTGGCCAAACGCATACTGACCATTCAGGAAGAATTGCGCTCACAAAGAGAACAATTACGTGAATCGCGGGATTTGGTGTCAAATGCCTATGATATCGTTTGGGAAGATATCGAAGCTGCGGCAGCTATTCAGAAGTCACAGTTGCCCATTAATGGGCTGCTGACGCAGTCTATTTCGTCAGCATGGTGCTACCGGCCGGCGAAGGGAATTTCCGGTGATTATCTGGATATATTTCAGGTCAGCGAAAACCGTCTGTTTTTTTACTTGCTGGATGTTTCAGGGCACGGCGTGGCAGCTGCTTTACGATCGGCAGCCATCAGCCACCTTCTGCGTCCCATGAGCGGGCTTCTGGCAGGGCTGGAAGACTTCGGGCCCGCACATGTTATCAGTTGCCTAAACAGGCAACTGTGCGCTAGCAACCAAGAGATTGATTACCTTGCAACATTGGTTATGGGCGACCTCGATGCGTCCACAGGGTTGCTCAGGTTGGCTTCTGCGGGACACCCTAGCCCGCTGTTGTTGAAAAAGAGCGAAGATGCTGTGGCTATTGAAGCCGGTGGCCTGCCGCTTGGCATCGACCCCACGGCTATCTACAGTCATGAAGAAATAAGACTGGATCCATCTGATTCATTATTGATATTTTCTGACGGCCTGATGGATTGCGAGAATAGAAAGGGCCAGCAATATGGCATGGATGCGCTGAGAAAAAGAGCGGAGCAATTTGCCGGCCTGGAATTGCCTGTACTTTTGTCACAACTTGAAACCGGAGTCGATGAGTGGCGTGATGACACACCCATTACAGATGATCTTTCCCTATTGTTGTTGAGGTTTACACCGGCTACCCTATCGGTGGCTTCTAATGCGGCGGGGACTGAACTCATGCCAAAACCAGTTAATCAAAAAGGCTCACTTAGTCTGAGTAGCGACGCGAATGAAGTCGAATCGTTACTGGACCGCATCAACAGCGTACTGGGCGCATCGTGCCTCGATGAAATGTTGGCTTTTCATTTGAGTTGCGCAATCGTTGAGGCGGTGAATAACTGCATCCAGCACGCGTATCAAAATGAAACGGGCCAGCCAATTGAAATTATCTATGAATTGATGCATGACCGGGTTCGAATAAAAATCGCTGACAAGGGTATTCCTTTCGAGGTTCCCACTGACGCCCCGGAAATTGCACTATTGGACGAATCCGGCCGTGGTCTGAGCATTATTAGTGCATGGGTAAGTCAACTACAGTTTGGACGTAAGAATGGTTGGAATGAGTGCTTGTTAGAGCAACATTCGTCGAGCCAGTTTCAACGTGTCAGCTAAGCAACCGGCGTACATTAAGCCCTGTTAAATACAAGAGAGTAATTGAGAGACGATGCTGGTTGGGTTGATTGGCTTCGATATATAAGCATCGCAACCGCAATCCAGACACTTTTTCTGGTCATCCAGAAAGGTAAACGCGGTCATGGCTATGATTGGCGTTTTCAGACCCGCTTCCCGGAGTTTTTCCGTTGCGGTATACCCATCCATGATCGGCATCTGCATATCCATAAGGATAAGATCTGCAGGCTGGCTTGTTTTTACTGTACTCAGAATCTCTTCCACAGCTTGTTTACCGTTCGTTGATTTTCTGATGCTGGCCCCAGCCTCCTCCAGCAAATACGTTAGCAGCAAGGAGATGGATTCACTGTCTTCCGCAATATGAATCACCATGCCTTCCATGGAAGTCTGCTCCCTGGTGCTATCTGTCGCAGGCTGTGCTTTCAAGGAAAAATAGCAGGGTGCCACACAACTGATATCGTCGAGTTCGCCGCACTCGATGCGGAGGGTGAACTTGCTACCGTTACCCGGGTTCGATTCCACTACAAGATCACCGCCAAGTAAGCGCGCAAAGTTTCTCGAAATGGTCAGCCCAAGACCAGTACCGTTCTTTTTGGTCGCCCCACTGTCTGCCTGAACAAAGGGCTCAAACACGCGTCGCAGTTGATGCTCTTCAATTCCAATCCCGGAGTCGGAAACTTCAAAGGTCAACTCCATTTTCCCGCTGCCGACATTGGCTGTGCTGCGCAAGTCAACTGTGATGCCGCCGGTCTTGGTGAATTTAATTGCGTTTGAAATCAGGTTGATCAGTGTTTGCCGCAGACGCATATCATCTGTTTTGATCATTAGCGGTACCGGTCCCACGATCTTCAACTCCAGTTCCAGGCCTTTATCTTCTGCAGTTGGACGCATCAGCGCACAAACTTCTGCGATTAGAACGTTGAGTGCGCAGTCGCCAATGTCAGCTTCCAATTCTCCTGATTCGATTTTGGACAAATCGAGTACGTTATTAACCAAACCAAGAAGGTGGTCGGCATTTAGACGGACCTGTTGGGCCCATTGGTCTTTGTCGTGGTTCGATTTTCCGGGTCGGGTGAGCAGATCTGCATAACCGACAATGGCAGTCATGGGTGTGCGAATTTCATGGCTCATGTTGGCCAGAAACGCGCTTTTTTCAATCGATGCATGATCAGATTGGAGTTTGGCTTGCTGCAACTCTCTGGCTTTTATTTCGAGGCGACGTTCAGTTGCGCTTAATTTTTCGTAGTTTGCCTGCATTTGTTCCATGGCAATTGCGGTGTCTATTCTGGAAGAAGCAAGGGCGGCAATGGTCGTCAATAACTGAACATGCTCCGTGGTAAAAAAGTCAATATCAGGGTGCTCCGAGTCAATCACCCCTATCACTTGTCCCTTGCGTGTAATGGGAACAGCCAACTCTGAAAGCCGATGGTTGTCATCGACGTAATATCGCGGGTCTTGCCGGGTATCTGCAATTCTCTTAACCTGACCGGTACGGGCGACTGCGCCAACGATTCCCTCTGAGACCTTTAGCGTGATCGGGCTAAAAATATCCCGTTCGATGGGGTTTTTGGGACCATGTGCAGCACGTTGTTGCAACGTCATCGTGTCAGGATCGAGAAGATAAACAACGCAATCTACAAAGTCCAGTTTGGCAATGGCGGTCTTGGTGATATTCCAGAGAATTTCGTCGAGAGAATTGAGGTTGACTTGCGAAAAAGCAAATTCGTGAATTACTTCGAAATAGCGCGCTTTATCGCGAAGAACATTTAAGTCGGGTATCTTGTTTGTTTGTGGCATTTCGCTTGATGCTATGTAAAAGCTACCCAGTAGTCAAAAGTAATCCTTAATTCATTTTGCATCCATAAGGTGTGTCCGAGTATCGCAAATTGCAAATGCGAGCTTTTAATTTGCAAATATCAAGGGCGTCGGGCGGAACCGCGATTAACTGCAATTCATTGAAATATAAAGGATGTAGAAGCAAGAGCTCTCTTGGCATATAGATTGCATTAACGTTTACATGCAATTCACAAACAAAGAGTAATTACTTCATGCAACTTGAACATACAACAGAGCAAGACATTGAATTCATCCAGTTACCGAAGCGGATATTAATGGCCGATGCGAAAAAAACCAAAAAACTGCTTCATGACTTTTTAGACAAGAATCACCCACGGCTCGCACTGGATATGCGAGGTGTGGAGTTTATCGACTCGAGCGGCCTCGCCGTGTTGGTAAACTGCTTGCAGACAAGTCGCCGTAATAGCGGTGATGTTTGCCTGTTCGGTTTACGCGATACGGTTATGGCATTGTTCGAACTGACCCGACTGCATACCGTGTTTCCGATAGTAGACCGACGTGAAGATGCGTTGATGAGGCTGTCGTCGTGAACCCGCAAAACAACGGCAAATCCCAGGACACTTTATCGATGGTAATTTTCATCGATGCGCTCGGTTGGGAAGTATTAAAGGGCAGAAAGTTTCTTGAGGAAGAAATGCCTTATCGACAGAAGCTGCGCTCTGTATTTGGCTTCTCATCTGCCTGTGTTCCGTCCATATTGACCGGCAGGACGCCGCGTGAGCATTTGCACTGGTCCTACTTCTTCTATTCAAAGGCTACTTCGCCTTTCCGCTGGTTGCAGACTCTGAACTGGCTGCCTGCCGCGCTGACCGAACGCGGTCGGGTGCGTCACCTGATCAGTCGGTTTGTAGGCAAGCTCATGGGCTTTACTGGCTATTTTCAGCTCTATAACCTGCCCTTCAAGCACGCGGGTCTGTTTGATCACTGCGAGAAAAACAACATCTTCAAAGCCGGCGGTATGAACAATGGCGACAATATATTCGACGTACTGGAGCGGCATGACGTGCCCTATCACGTGTCGGATTGGCACAACGGCGAAGAAGACAACCTGAAAGCCTGTGAAAAGGCCATGACGGAAGACGACATCCGGTTTGCGTTTCTCTATATGGCTTCTATGGATGGCCTGCTTCACCAGGTCGGCAAAGAGAGCAGCCAGGTGGACGAGAAGCTCGCGTGGTACGAAGATAAACTGCGTAGCCTGCTGGCTGTCGCCCGGGCTCGTTACGGCGATGTACGCGTGTTCATCTGTTCAGACCACGGCATGGCTACCGTCAAACGTGACATCGACCTGATGAGCACCATTGAAGCCCTGCCATTAACGTACGCTAAAGATTACGTTTCCGTTTACGACTCGACGATGGCCAGGTTCTGGTTCATGAATGATAACGCCCGTGACCTGGTGACCAGGGAACTTAACGGACTTGAGTGCGGCAATATCCTGAGCCACCAAGAACTGCAGTCGCTGGGCTGCGACTTTGAAGGCGATCGTTTTGGTGAGCTCATTTTCCTGTTGGATGCCGGTTCAATTATTGTGCCGAGCCACATGGGCTTGAAAACCATCACCGGTATGCACGGTTATCACCCCGATCACGAAGATTCTGATGCGTCATTGTTGTCGAACGTCAGCACCCCTGTGCCGCTTGAGTCCATTACCGATATTTTCCGCCTGATGCAGGCTGAAGTCGGCGCGCCGGTTTCAGCCTGAGGGCACACGCATGCGCATCGCCTTTAACATTGCCACCAGCTACGCACGGTTTCTGACCGGCATCGTCGCGGTCATTTTTCTCACGCCGTTCACGCTGAGCATGGTGGGTGTGGAGCAATTTGGTCTGTGGTCACTTTGTCTTGCCGTGACCGGTGTGCTGGGACTGCTGGACATGGGTTTCAGCACAGCAGCGGTGAAATATGTTGCCGAATGCACCGGTAGCGCCAATCACGAGGCACGCAACGAAGCGGTCAGCACTCTGATGGTGGTGTACGCGGCGCTGGGTGCTTTGTGTCTGCTGCTGCTTGTTTCGTTGGTGCCCGTCGGCATCCGTGTGTTTAGTCTGGATTTACAGCAGGCAGAGATTTTCAAGAACATCATGGCCATCACGGGTGCGGCGTTGGCAGTCGCCCTGCCCCTGAGCGTGTTTCGCTCGGCGTTAATCGGTGCGGGTTGTTTTCATGTAGTCAACCTGGTCGAACTTGGCACCATACTGTTAAATGCCTTGCTGGTCGTGGTTCTGTTGTCCACGGGCTGGTCATTGATCGGCCTCGCCATCGCCAATGCCTCAGTCATGCTCTCAGCGCCGCTGCTACTCATGCCGTTGGCCAAACGCATGATTCCTGAGTTCCGCCTGTCAGTCGGTCTCGTGCGGTTTGGACGTATGTCAGAGGTTGCCCCTCTGGCGGCCTACTTCATGCTCGCGAATATCGCCCTGCTGATTACCTTGCGCAGTGATGCGTTGATCATCAAGGGCTTTCTGCCGCTTTCAGCGGTCGCGGCATACGCCATTGCGGCAAAGATCAGCGAGTACACATTCCTGCTGAACAAACAATTTTCCAATGCACTGATGCCGTTGGTATCGAGTTCATCCAGCGCCGGAGACCAAAATACGGTACGGGCCATACTGATAGACGGCACACGGTTCCTGATGATCATTGCGACCCCGTTACTGGGTCTGCTGTTTTTTCACGCGGAACATATCATTCACTTTTGGGTGGGGCCCCAACTGCATGAAGTGGTGTTGCCGTTACGTGTTTTGCTGGTTGCGGTATTTTTCTCAACCCTGCAATTAAACGCCGCCAATGTGCTGGGCATGTCCGGTGGTCACCGTGGTGTGGCCTGGACAATGATTGGCTCTGCGCTGTTAAACATATTGCTCTCGTTATTGTTGATTCCCCGTTTGGGTCTTGTCGGTGCTGCCCTTTCCACACTGGCAGCAGCCGTAGTGCTCGAGTTCGGCGTGATGTTTAGCCGTGCCTGTACCCAACAGAGTGTAAAGCGCATCCGTGTATTGCGGGAAATTTTCCCGGTATTCCTCAGCGCAGTGCCAATGCTGTTGGCAGCGCAATGGCTGGTTTCCCGGTGGAGCGTAAAAGGCCTGCTGGACGTGGTCTGGCACGGTATGGCAGCAGCCCTGGTCTTTGCCATTGTCGTGGCTTTCATCGGCGTACGCCGTGAAGAACGCAGTTGGGTGGTTCAGAGCCTGTCATCGGCCCTGCCGACCTTTCAGTTCAAAAAAGTAGCCACCGCGGGTAAGCATCATGACTAAGTTGAAAGCCCTGTTCAGAAACGCAAGTGGCGCATTACGTCATGCCCTGTGGCGGAAACGTTTGGCACAGTTGGGCAGCAATCCGGATATTCAGCCCACCGCTCACCTTGAGTACGCTGGAAAAATTCATATCGGTAGCCATTGCCGCATTGCCCGCAACGCACTATTGCGTGCCAACACGGACAACCCGCAAGGCATATCTATTGGCAACAACGTCAGCGTGCAGGAAAACGTACTGGTCAATGCCAACCGCGGTCACGTTGCGATTGGCAATGACAGTTGGCTGGGCCCCGCCACGATAGTTTATGGCAACGGCGGCGTTGAAATTGGCAGCGATGTCATGGTTGCAAGTCATTGCGCGATCAATACGGTTTCGCACAACTTTGAAAACACCGACACGCCCATGAACAAGCAGGGCGTCAACTGCGCACCGGTGGTCATTGAAGACGATGTCTGGATCGGTACCGCCGCCGTTATCCTGCAGGGTGTGCGTATAGGACACGGCAGCATTATCGCCGCAGGTGCGGTTGTCACCCGTGATATCCCGCCCTATTCAATCGCTATGGGTGTGCCGGCACGTGTAACAGGTACCCGCCAGACCGTATCAAGCGATCAGACTTCAGCTGTCGAGCTTCGGCAGGTCATTACCATGGAGGCCAAATAATGTCACAACTTACTCTTTTTCCACGCAGTCAGGCTTGCGGCGTTGTACCGATGAGTGCCAGCCGTACCGAAAAGTTTAACGTGGTTCATGTACCACGCCGTTTTGTGGAGAACGAATGGGGCGGGACGGAAACAACCATCCTGGAAACCTGCAGGTCGTTAAACGCGCGCGGACATGCAAGCTCAATTGTGACGACCACCGCCCTGTGTGAGCAAAAACACGAAAAAATTCGTGATGTAACGGTGCATCGGCATCCGTATGTTTATCCTTTCTGGGGCTTGTCAAAACAGGACAAACGCGACATGGATAAAAAAGGCGGAAACCTGCTGTCCCTTTCCATGCTCAGAACCCTCGTTAACGCCCGCGATACCGACATATTGCACGCCCACAGCGGCAAACGCCTGGGCGGTATCGTCAGGACCGCTGCGCGTATCCGCAACCTGCCCTACGTGATCAGCCTGCATGGCGGGGTTATTGATGTGCCCACTGATGAAACCGCGCAAATGCTTGAACCTCTGCGGGGCAAGGTTGAATGGGGCCGGGCTTTCGGCGCCATTCTGGGCTCCCGGCGTGTGCTGGAAGATGCCAGTGCCATCATCTGTGTTGGTCAGAATGAGCAGCAGGCAGTACAGGCGCGGTATCCCAACAAGCGCGTTGAATGGCTTCCCAACGGCGTAGATGCGGTAAGTTTTGCAGAAGGCAACGGCCGCGCATTTCGCGAAAGAAATGGTATACCACACGATCGCAAAGTCATCCTGAACGTCGGTCGCATTGATCCGCAGAAGAACCAATTGGCCTTGCTGGCTGTCATGCCGGAACTGCTGCGCAAACATCCTGATGTGCACCTTGTGCTGATTGGACCGGTGACGGTTGAAGCCTACGGCATGGAACTGCTGGACAGGATCAACTCTAGTTCACTGTATAACAACGTGAGTGTCATTCCCGGTATACCGGGTGGCAGCAAAGACCTCGTTGACGCCTATCACGCTGCTGATATTTTCTGCTTACCATCGAGGCATGAGCCTTTTGGAATCGTAGTCCTTGAAGCGTGGGCCGCCGGTTTGCCGGTGGTTGCCGCACGGGTTGGCGGTATCCCTTCCTTTACGCAGGATGGTGTTGATGTTCTACATGCGGATGCTGCAGAACCCAAGAGCTTTGGCAAGGCGATTGACCGTCTATTAAGCGATCCGGCGCTCGCGAAAAAAATAGCAGGCAACGGCAAGGATAAAGCCTGGACCCAGTTTGACTGGTCGCAGGTAACCGATCGCCTCGAAGCCGTTTATCGAGACCTGATCAGGCCCTGAACAATGAGGATTCTTCATGTACATGACCAGGCGGTCTTTCAAGGTGGCGTTGAGCAGATCCTGTTCGATACTGCCGTGGGTCTGGCCGCGCAAGGTCATCCACAGGCACTGCTCTATAGCGGTCGCACAACGGATGCTGAGTTTGTCAGCCCTTTCGAGCAATATGGTCATGAACTGCAAATCGTTGAGTCGTTTCAGCCCGATGCAATTCTTATGCATAAGGTTGCTGACACGGGACGTATTGACGCGCTGACCGCTGCGCTACCCACTGCGCATATGGTGCATGACCATGACCTGGTCTGCCCGCGCAAACACAAGTACTTCCCTTTGAGCCTGAAGGCCTGCAACAAGCCCGCCGGAATATCCTGTTACACCCATTTGTGTTGTGTGCAGAAAAGCCCGCCCGGTGCGACCTTGCCGGTGAGCCTGAAAGGGACGGCAAATGTAATACGTCAGTTGCAGGCAGCGCAGAAAGTTTCGCGTTTTATTGTCGGTAGCCGGTATATGAAAAACGAGCTTGTCATCAATGGTATTGCCCAAGACAAGATAGAGATCATTCACCCGGTTCCAGCTGCATTACAAACCCCGGCGGCGCTGCCAGTCAGCGAGTGCCGGGAGATATTATTCGTCGGCCAGGTTATTCGCGGTAAAGGGGTTGACCTGATGTTAAAGGCCCTCGCGAGTCTCGAAGGCGACTGGCACGCCACTATTGTTGGTGAAGGCAGCCATCTGCCGGCCTGCCGACAATTGGCCCAACAACTTGGCATTTCGGAACGGGTCAGTTTTCCTGGCTGGGTGGCGCACGAGGCACTGGATGCTTATTACCGAGCGGCGCGGTTGTTGGTCGTACCTTCACGCTGGCCGGAGCCCTTTGGCATGGTTGGCATCGAAGCAATGGCGAGGGGTCGGCCGGTAGTGGCATTTGCCAACGGCGGTATTCCTGATTGGCTGGGTCACGGCAAAACCGGGTTCCTTGTACCGCCATCCGATATCCCCGGAATGTCTTCAGCCATACAGGGTTTAATCGACAACAGCGAACTGGCGGCGCGAATGGGCCAGGCGGGTGCCAAGTCCGTAGCTAGCAGCTTCACACACCAGGGTTACCTGGACCAAATTAAGCAGCAAATGGAACAAATGATATGAAAATTGGTGTATCAGCATTCGCGGGCGACGCCGGTAAATCGGGCATCAGCCAATACATGATGAACATTTTTAAACGTCTGCCGGAATTAAACGCGGATGATGAATATGTCATGTTCATGGCCGAGTCTGACCGGGAGTTTTTTGACTTCGGCCATGAAAGAGTCAGCATTGTGACAACCCCTGACTGGGTTGGCCATCCGGTCGCCAATATTTTCTGGCACCTGGTTATCCTGCCGATCATGTTGTTTCGGCACAAGTGTGACAGTGTGTTTCTGCCCGCCGGCAACCGGCGTTTGGGCTGGTGGTACGGTGTGCCGAGCATTGGTACAGTGCACGACCTTTCGCAGCTTCATGTTAAGGGTAAATACGACCCGCTTCGCATGTTTTACTGCAAGAAAGTTCTGCCATTGTTAATGCGCAAACTGGACCGCGTCATTGCCGTGAGCGGCGCAACCCGGAAGGATCTGGAGCAGTACGCGGCGGTTGATCCGGCACGCATTGATGTTGTCTACAATGGTGCGGATCTTGAACGATTCCGTGCGGGCGACCGAAACGCAGCCCGTCAGCGGGTTAATTCGAAGTACGGTTTGGACGCACCCTATATTCTTTATACCGCCCGCCTTGAGCACCCTGGTAAAAATCATGTGCGTCTGCTCGAAGCTTTTGCTCGTCTGAAAAAGGATGAAGGGATACCTCACCACATGATACTGGCAGGAAGCGCGTGGTATGGCGCCGAAGCAATTTACGCGGCAGTCCGGGATCTTGGTCTGGCAGAATACGTCAGTTTCCCGGGCTTTGTAGCCGACTCAGAATTGCCCGACCTCTATGCCGGCGCGGATCTGTTTGCGTTCCCTTCACTTTTCGAAGGCTTTGGCATACCACTGCTGGAAGCCATGTCGTCAGGCACGCCCTTGTGTGCTTCAAACGTCGCGAGCATACCCGAAGTAGTTCAGGATGCTGGCTTGTTATTCGACCCCACTTCCATTGCAGATATTAAACAGGCCATCGCCCGGTTGACCTCGGATACCGAACTTCGCAATGACCTGGTGAAACGCGGTTTTCAGCAGTCAAAGAATTTTAGCTGGGATGATTCCGCGGCGCAGGTGCTGCAAATTTGCCATGTCGCAGTGACTGGTAAAACCTATCTGGCCGAACCCTGCCGGAATACTGAGTAACAACAGACATGAGCGTAAATTACCTGTCACAAAATACCGTGGACGCACCGATTACATTGGCTTCGTTGACGCTCGACCCGTTTGCGAACACTCGCGATAGCCGTTTTTACTTCGACGCTGCCGGACATCAGGCCGCCCTGTTGAAGTTTCAGGCCATGCTCGAAGACAGCAATCAGGGCTGGGGCGCGCTCATAGCGGCTCCGGGACTTGGTAAAACGCTGCTGCGCACGGTGCTCCACCGGTCACTTGACCCTTATCGCTTCTTGACCATCAGCATTGAAAACTCACTGCTTGGCTTTGACGAGTTATTGCTCGAAATTATCAGCCAAATGGGTGGTGAAAGGGTTTACGCCAACGACTACCCCGACCGCTATAGCCGTCTGTCCGCCTTCAAGTTGTTGCTGACCGAACACGTTGTGCAAACGGACAGGCACCTGGTTGTGTTGATTGACGAGGCCCATGGCCTGGACAAACAAACTCTGGAATATCTGCGCAACCTGTCGAATATTTGTGCCGAACAGAATAACTTGATGAGCATCATACTGATGGGCGGCAGCCGTTTGGGAACGACACTGCGCGGCCTGCCCGAACTGGCCCAGCGTATTGCGGTAAGTATGGCTCTACAGCCACTGGATGCTGAGCAGACCATTGCCTATATCAAGCACCGCCTGGCGGTTGCCGGCTGTCATCAAGCCCTGCCTTTATCAGCACAGAACCTGGACAGGCTGCACCAGGTATCGCGGGGTAACCCGCGTGAAACCAACACGATTCTTAAGCGTGCAATGAGTATCGGAGAGCAAGCTGGCAGCGGGCTTTGTGACGCCAGTATCAGTCAGGCGCTCGATGAACTCAGGACCACCGGCACCCATCAGAACAACGATTTTCAAAGCCCAGGAATGAGCGGTTAATGAACAAGCAAAAATCACAGGCAATTGACTCCGCCGCCCTGCATGAAAACCAAAGCGCGGGTAAGCGAAGTGCCATGGAATGGGATGTCGCCGCGACGCGCGCGTTGGAAGGCAAAGTTGCACACAACCATGGCGCAACTGCCGATACAGCAGGCTACCTGCCGTATCGTGAGGATGATGACGAAGATGGCGCACCGGCATTCAATCTTGATTTGCAGCGCTTTATCGTGGGCGTCTGGCAGCGCCGTTATATTGCCTTGGCCACCGTGGTTATTATTACCACGGTGATGGCCTTGCTGATCGGTCTTGCCGTGTCGAAAAACTGGCAGGCCTCAACTACTTTGATCAAACGTTCTCACCAGGATCGTTTGACGCTTGCTGAACGCGATCCGTTCAAGTCGCAGGACTACAGCCTGGCAACCCTGCTCGATACGCTTAAATTGCCCAGTTCACTTGAATTGGTGCGGGAACAGGCCGGGCTTGATGTGAGCCTCACCACCCTCGCGCGCGCTATCGATGTGGCGCTGGGCAGGGACTCCACCATCTTGAATCTGAAAGTGACCTGGTCAGATCCGGAAAAAGCCGCCGAGTTGGCCAACCTGGTAGCGCAAACGTTTATTAATCGAACCCGCTTGCTTCTGCGTGATGATGCGACGAGCGCGTTCGATTATTACACCGACCAACTGGAGGAAACCCGTCAAAGCGCCAGGTATGCGGCGGCCGATGTGCTGGTCTTCCGGCAAACCAATGGTATCTCTAATCTCGACGCAGAAACGAAGGTGCTGTTGGAAGAAATGTCACGCTTACAAAGTGAGTTGAATTCCCGGCGCGCGGAAGTGGGTGCGCTACAGGTCGCCACTGAAAGACTGGTTGCGGCACTGAAAGATGAACCGGAACAGGTTATCACCTACACGATTTACCGCAGCCCGTTAAAATCACGTTTGGCTGAATACGATTGGGAACTGCAGGAGGCGCTGAGCAAATATACGACCCAGAACCCCAAGGTCATCAAGCTCAATGAGCGCATCGGTTCGCTAAAGCAAATGATTTCCGACAATAACGATGAGGCCATTCCTGAGAACACCTATACGCGCAACTCCAAACGCGAAGAGATGGAATTGCGCTTGCAGTTGCTGGCCGATGATATCAAGTTGCGTGAAGCGCAGGCTGACGCGTTGGACCAGACCTTGACGACCATGCAAGACAAGGTCGCCATGTTGAGCGATCATGAAAAAGATTACCTTTTGCTGCAATCCCGTTTGGACGGAATACTTGCGCTGGAAAAAGAACTGGCGCGCCGTGTTGATGAAACCCGGCTTGTAAAGCAGCGTAATGACGCGAGTTTCGATGTCGTTGAACCAGCTCTGGTCCCAATGGAGGCGTTGCCTTCCGGACGTAAATTGATGGCGATGGCCGGCCTGATGCTTGCCATGGGCAGTGGGTTGATGCTGGTCCTGTTGCTTGAATGGCGGGATCCGCTGGTACGCAGTGCCCGTGATGTAACCGATATTGTCGGTGGCGAAACCTGTATTGAAATCCCCGCACGACTGACCGCGTCCGGCGCGGCCATCGACCAGAAACAACCCACCGGGCAGTTGGCCAACCTGTACCGCAGCCTGAGCAATGACCTGGATATGTCGGCAGGTTCGAATTGCCGCTTGCCGTTGGCTGTGATCAGCGCGGGTGACGGCGCCGGTCGCTCAACTGTGGCCGCCAACCTGGTAACAACACGACTGATGAAGGGGCAGCAGGTATTGTTGGTGGATGCCGATTTAAGACAGTCAGCCGGACCAAGGCCGGGGGAGTTTTTTAAATTGACGCCTACACAAACCGGCCTTTATGAACACCTGACCGAAGGACAGCCGTTAACCCGGCAGCAAGACGACAGCGGCGCATTAAGGTATATTGCTGCACATGGCAAAGGCATTGCGGACGACCGTGGCCTGCTTGCACTTGGCACCAGAAACCTCGCAAAGTTTCTCAAGCCATTTCAGAATGAGCGTTATACAATTGTTGATATGCCGCCACTGGCAGGAATGGAAGTGACCCTCGAAATGACGGGGCGGTTGAATCACGCGCTGTTGGTGGTTCGCAGTGGCAATACGCGCCGGGACGAATTAAAGTCGACGATGGCGCAGTTGAACAAGCGCGGCATTAAGTGTATCGCGACAATCCTTATTGATGTACCGGAGGAGCGTCTCGAATCTGCGAACCTTTTCGGTATGCAGTCGAAAAGCGGACCTCACAAATTTTGGAGCAAGGCAACCGTTGGTTAAACCTCTTAAATATGCCGGTATTGCAATCGCCCTTGCATTACTGACCGCATGTTCTACCACCACACCAGGGCCGCACCAGACACCGCTTGAAGGCCCTGCCCCGCAAGCTGACTTTGTGATGGTGCCTGAGCAAAGCGCGGACGAGCAAATAGCAGAACTCGAACGACTGCAAAGCGAAACCCGCTATATACCTACCCTTGGCCGGGGTGATGTTATCAATGTTTCCGTCTATGACGAGCCTGACCTGAGCATCAAAGATATTCCGATTCGGCCGGACGGAAAAATTTCATTTCCATTGACCGGGGATATACAGGCTGAAGGTCTCACGGTAAGTGAATTGAATGAACTGCTTACAGAGGGCCTCGCAAAATTTATTCTGACACCGAAAGTATCGGTGATCGTGCAGGAGTTCAATTCTCAGCAATATACGATTTTCGGCGAGGTGGTAACACCGGGCGTGTTCCCATTAAAGACCGACACGTCCATCACCGAGGCGCTCGCCAATGCCGGCGGTCTCAATAAGGGTCAGTTTCGCGCGTCATCGGTTGAGTTGGCCGACTTGACCCATGCCTTCATTGCCCGTAAAGGCAAGGTGTTGCCGGTCGATTTTGTTCGACTGATCCGCCAGGGCGATTTACGTTACGACATCTCATTGCAATCCGGTGACTATATCTACATACCGTCAGGCTTATCCAAGGAAGTCTATATCCTCGGCGAGGTCTCCAAGCCCATGCTGTTTGCCTATCGTGAAGACATGCCCATGTCGCGCACGCTCGCTCAGGCGGAGGGGTTCACCCAGGACGCCGATCTTAAACGCATCCACATTGTGCGCGGCGCACTGCATAACCCCACAGTCCTCATGATCAATTTTGAGGAGGTTCTCAAAGGCAAGGCACGGGAAATTGCTCTGCAGCCAGGTGACATTGTTTATGTCCCGCCGACAGGTCTGACCAGTTTTAGCAGGATCATCGACAAACTCACACCTTCGATTCAGGCATTGCAGCTTGGCGTGATTCTAAGCGACACAACGAAGAAGTGAACGGCGCTTCTTTGAGCGTGATGCCGCGGCCGTGAGTTTTCCATGCCGCACACAATTCTGACTCGTCTTATGACCGCACTCCTGGGCATTGCCCTGTGGGTGCCGGGCAACGCAATCCATGCCGCTTTAGATGAAAACGGCCCCAATCGCTGGTTTTCCAGCTCGCAAACAGGCGTGACATCACCGCTTTTGGATTGTACGCCGACCACCGGGTGTACACCATACGTCGACGCGTACCCTGCTCTTTATATCCAGATGACTTCAGCACGCTCGCTGGTTATTGGGTTTGCCGAAAGTAAGCCATCCGTGAGGCAAGATGACATCGAACTACACGCAACCGGCAAGGCTGAACAGATGTCCGTCGAACACATCGGGTATTCACGCCAAACGGTTGGGTTTGATGAGTCGGAAAAACCTCTGGATGAGGTCCGCCTGCATCTTTTGTTCAGTGCCGCGTTGATTCCCCGGCAAAGATACACATTAACCATATCAAAACTGCTTAAACACGAACTGGAATTCATCTATCAGGAGAGTTTCACCAATCCCTCTATCCAGGTTAACCAGGTTGGCTATGTGCCACACGGCAACAAATACGCGTTTGTGGGCAACTGGCTGGGTACTGCCGGCCCAATGCCAGTGGATAGCACCGACTTTACCCTGGTCCGGGCAACGGACGGTCAGACAGAGTTTCAAGGCCGATTAGAGAAAATATCAGACGCGGACGAGTGGAGTGGTAATACGGTTTATCGTGCTGATTTTTCGGCGTTTCAGCAACCTGGCGATTATGTGTTACGCGTGCCGGGGCTTGCCGCATCACCGCGTTTTAGTATTGGGGAAAATGTTTTTGAACCTGTTTATCGCAAAGTCTTCAGGCTTTTTTATCACTCCAGAAATTCAACTGTCATCAGTGCACCCTGGGCCGATCCGGGCTACGAACGGGTCAGCGGTACCGCGCCTGCTTTAAACGCATTTGTGCACCCCGTGGCCGCTGGCTCTGCATTGTCGGCAGGTGAACAACCCGGCAGCTATAAAATCATTCGGCGCGGATGGTTTGATGCCGGTGACTATGGGCAATATGTGGTCAACGCAGCACCGGTTTGGTACGCGTTCGGCCTGGGTATCGACCTGATGCCTGCTGCGTTTGCCGGTGATGATCAGAATATACCAGAGAGTCATAACGGTATTCCTGACGTGCTTGACGAACTCGAGTGGGGCATGGACTGGCTGCTCAGCATGCAACACCCGGTGAGCGGTGGTGTTTACTCCCGTGCCGTGCCGTTAAAATGGGATCACACACTCCCGCACCGGGTCTCAGAGCGGCGTTATCTGTTTGAGGTCACCTCACACGCTACCGCGTCTTTTGCCGCCGCCGCTGCTCTGCATGCGCGTCTGTTGGCGGAATGGAAGCCAGAACGTGCCGCCATTGCATTAGATGCCGCTAAAGCAGCGTGGGGGTTTCTGTTAAATACACAGCAATGGCCTGCCGAAGGCCAGGTGTATGAAAACCCGCAAGGGGTGCACGCTGGTGAGTACCAGGACAAGTCTGCCACGGACAACCGTCTGTGGGCTGCTGCCGAGCTTTATAGAGCCAGCGGCGAAGCCCGGTTCAAAGACGCTTTTGTAACATTGTTGGGTCAATACCAGCCCGATCCAACCGAAGGAGTCACCTTCAGGCGCCAGGGGTTAGCGGCCTTTTGGAGTATGTATCGGGCGTTGGAAGAACAGGCGCACAAAGGGGAACATTTGCTTGTGGAGGCAGACAGGGACCTGCAGGCCAAATTGGCAAAAGTGCTGGTTAGCGGTGCTGACTGGTACTTGCGCAAAGCCGACGAACACCCGTTTAACGCGCCCATGCACCAGGCGATTAAATTCACTGGTTGGGGCTCATTTGCCCACTCCAGCCGGGCCGTGCTGCCGTTGCTGCAGGCTGCGCACATGACCGGCAGGCAGCATTACTGCGAGCGAGCAGCCGAAATGAGTAATCCCCAGCTTGGCGCCAACCCGCAGTCCATAAGTTACATCACGGGTGTTGGTCGTCGCAGCCCCGGTTACCCTCTCTCTAAGTTGTCCCTGTACGATACGCAGAAACAACCGCTCAATGGTATCCCCGTTAATGGCCCCCACTTCCATTTACCGGCCCTGTGGCCGTCAACAAGGGCAGTCAACTCGGCTTACCTGCCGGCAGCAGATACCGCTGCCGCAGAGCCGTCAGGGCGCTACCCTGCCCTGCGTCGCTATACCGATTCGGACCTGCTGCCGCCAATGTCGGAACCAACGGTTGCAGAATA
>UPTN01000379.1_pt1 | contig 23927 bp, 28 predicted proteins | sample 2160111 | NCBI WGS metagenome assembly UPTN01 (sample SAMN06265058, study PRJEB28932) | marine metagenome | isolation source: Columbia River Estuary | place: USA:Columbia River Estuary, USA | collected 2014-05-05
AAATGCCCTTTATATGTTTCTACAGGCATTTATTGTCCTGGATGCGGTAGCCAAAGAGCAACCCATAATTTACTAAATTTTAATTTTCTGGGGGTTTTAAATCAAAATGTATTATATACTTTTTGTTTAGTAATAATTAGATATTATCTTATTATTTCCGGAATCAATTATATTTTCAGTAAAACAATTTATAATTACATATACCACCCAAAAACACCAATTGTATTATTAATTATAATTGTTGTTTTTTGGATTTTAAGAAACATTCCGTATTATCCTTTTAACTTATTAGCGCCTCATTAATATATTTTTTGACAGTTTTTAAGTGAACAATTTGCTCTATTAATTCAATTATTGGTGTTTAATACCATCAAAAAATGAAATTTTCTAATTAACATTTTTCTTTTTGATACAAAAATTAGTACTCTTTATTTTACTAAATTTTATACATTGCATAAAATACATTCTATAATATATTATAAACAAAGGATTTAATATTTCTTTTAAGCTTTCTAAGTACTCTAAAAAGAATATTTTGCCGTTTCTATCATCAAATTAAAATGCTGTATGAAAAAAAAAGTGAATGATCTGAAAAAAGACCTTCGCCATCGCCCTGCTATGGCTAAGAGCACGCAAGCTCGTGGTAAATTTTACCTTAAGCTTAGAAACATTCTTATTATTATATATATAGTTGGGTTTATTGTTAGCAGTCCTATTTTATTCATTATAGGCGAAAATCCACTTTATGTAGCGCTTCCTATACCTAATTATATATTATTTATTTTAGCTTTTATACTCATTTTTTCAGTTATTATCCTCTCCAAAAGAGGTAGGAGACATGCTGCTCCCCGTTTTGTAAAACTAGAAAAACCGCCAGGAGTACTTTTTCTACGCCCTTTTACTGAAGATACCGATTTGCGAATCTATTATAGTTGGGGAAAAGATCAACGACCTACTACTTTTCTACAGAAATTGCATGTTTTGAAATTTGAACTAAAGTTGCAATGGCTTCAAATGAAAAGACAAGCTGGGTTTGAATTTGGTGAATACTTATCAGTACTCACAAAAAACTTTGGTAGTATTGCTGCTATTGGAGAGCCTGGATCACCTCCTATTTTAGGTGCAGATAATGTCTATGTTTCTGACGATAACTGGCAAGAACAAGTTATAGAAATGGCTCGATCCGCCAAGCTTGTTATTCTTACTATCGGTACAACACCTGGTGTAATTTGGGAAACAGAAAATATGATTAAGATTGTACCTCCGTCACGATTATTACTTAACATTCCAGGGGGAACAAGAGCCAAAAGACATAAAAATTATAAGACTTACCGAGCAGTAGCAGATAATTTATTTCCTAAGGGCTTGCCGCTACAGTTAAGCGCGCGTGTACTTACGTTTAAAGATGACTGGTTGCCAGTTGAAGACTCAAAACTTCAGCCTCCTGTGGGTAGTTCGGCTCATGTTGCTTGGTGGATGACACGTGTACTTCCCTAGTGAAATCAGCTACTTTTAATGAAAGTGTTTCTACTATAAATAATAATTTTATATACCTCTTAAAAAAAATATTCTGAAAATAAGGGATTCTTTGTGTTCTAAACCATATTGATTTTAGAATGATTGAAACAACATTTTAATTATATTTTATTCAAATGAAAAAAAAACCATCTTATTTTACAGTAATTCCAAAAAAAATGGTAATAAACATCTTGTTTTATTAAAATCCCATTTTTTAGGGTTCGCCTCATGTCTGGATTTTGAATACATTTATCATGTAACTAATTTAACTGATATAAAAACATCTAATTGTTTATAAAATAATCTTTGTAAACTTTAGAATATCCTACAAAAATTGATGCAACATAAAATATTAGGATAGTATATTTTTATTGAAATATTTTTTAATATAAGCTAATTGAAATAGTGCTAAAAATGAGAATAACACACAACTAAAAGTAAAGATAGTTGAGATTTTCAAATTTTCAAAAATATTTAAACTTCCCAATTTATTTAGGAAAGAAGCATCAATTTTTAAGAAGATGGATGAACTTTCCAATTTTCCTGTTAGCAATATTCCAAAAAGAACTATTACAGAAATTGCTATTAAAACCCAACTTGTTTTTGAAATTAATGGTTTATAAATTATCACCTTACTTTTACTGTTTTCAAAGGCAATAGTGTCCATTATATTACTAACAAAATTTTCTGAAGGAGATTCCAAACCAGACTCTCTCAAAATATATTTTGCAAATTCCTCTTTATTTTTATCTTGCTTCATATTAAATTTATTGTCCTAGGTTCGATTACATTTTTTAACAGTGAAAATAATTTTTTTCTAGCTCTAAATAACTTCACTTTAATATTTTCTAAACTTAAATTTACAACTTTTGAAATTTCTTTTAAAGGCATTTCTTCAAAATAATAAAGTGTTAATATAACTTGTTCATCCTCATTTAGTCTTAATAAGGCATCGTTGATTACTTTTTTTCGTTCTTTTGCTTCCAAATATTTTAATCCATCTTGCATACTTCCAATGTTTCCTTCATTAAATTCATCAATATTAATTGAATTTATTTGTCTTTTATTTTTTTTAACAACGTCTAAACTAGCATAATAGCCAATTTTATAAATCCATGTTGAAAATTTAGATTCACCTTTAAAACTTTTTAAATTCTTATAAGCCTTTACAAAAACATCCTGTGAAACTTCTTCTGCTTCTTCCCTATTCTTTACGATGCGTATAGTTAAAGTAAATACCATATGTTTATACCTTTCAACTAAAAAGGCATAAGCGTTCACGTTTCCGTTCAACGTTTCATTTATATAATACTCGTCGGGTTTGGTGTTCATTTTTATGGTTTGACGATTTTATTGCTAAAGTGGTTACAAATTAGTGCATTTTAATTTAATTTCTATTTTTTGTAACCAAGTTTAAACATGCATCGTCCTATTGATTGAAACACATTAAAAACTAAAATTATATTTAATATGGAAGCAGTACTTGTATTTATATCACTATTTGTAGTGGTTTTTGGAATTTTTTATTTACACTATTCTACTAGAAACAAAGAACGTTTGGCATTAATTGAAAAAGGTGCTGATGCCAGTATATTTTTCAGCGCCAAGGCAGCTCAAAAAAAATCGACTGTACCTTTGTGGAAAGTGCTTATTTTAAACTTAGCAGTTTTACTTATGGGAATTGGGGCAGGGATTTTTATAGGCTCAATTTTAGAAGCCTACACTTTAATTGAAAATGGAGTTGCATATGCAGGTTCAATATTTTTATTTGCTGGAATTGGTTTATTTGTGGGATTCACATTATCCAAAAAATTAGTTGAAAAAGAATAAAACTTTCAATAAAAAGCATAAAAAAAGCACCCATTTAGGTGCTTTTTTTATGCTTTTAAATACTAATTTCTATTCAAATTCAGTATCCATTTTTATATAATCTAAAAATTCTCTTCTAACATCTTTTTCTTTGAATTTGCCACCAAATTCAGAAGTTACTGTACTACTTTCAATATCACGAACTCCACGAGAATTTACGCATAAATGTTTTGCATCTATAACACAAGCTACATCATCTGTACCTAGGGCTATTTGTAAAGCTTGCACCACTTGCATTGTTAAACGCTCTTGAACTTGTGGGCGTTTTGCATAATAGTCTACAATTCGGTTCATTTTTGATAAACCAATTACTCTACCACTTGAAATATAAGCTACATGAGCTCTACCAACAATTGGCAATAAATGATGCTCGCAAGTAGAATAAACAGTTATGTTTTTTTCCACCAACATTTCACCATATTTATAGTTATTATCAAAAGTTGATAATTTAGGTTTATTCGCCGGATTTAAACCACTAAACAACTCATTTACAAAGGCTTTAGCAACTCTGCGAGGTGTTCCTTTAATACTATCATCCTCCAAATCCATTCCTAAAGCATCTAAAATATCCTTTATGCTTGCTTCTATTCTGTCCCTTTTTTCAGCATCAGAAATATCAAAAGCATCCGCTCTTAATGGTGTTTTAGCAGAAGACCCTACGTGGTCATCCCCTCTTTCATCAATTTTATTTGTCATTATTTCTTTACCTTCAAACATTATCTAATCTTTAGCCTGCAAAATTACAATTTTGTTTTTTAAATTATAGTGTGATTTCAAGTAATTCTTTTAAACTACATACTTGCTGATCACCAGTTTGCATATTTTTTAACGTATAATTTTTATTTTCAATTTCATTTGAACCAACAATTACAACAAAAGGAATCTCTCTTCTATTTGCGTAGTTCATTTGTTTTTTCATTTTAGCATCCTCTGGATACAATTCAGATTTAATATTGTTTTTTCTTAAAGCTACCAAAGCTTTCATGCAATAGCCAGCTTCTTTCTCACCAAAATTAATGAATAACACTTTTGGTTTAGGTAACTCAACTACATCAAATAAATTCAATTCTTCCAATACTAAATAAATACGATCTAATCCAAATGAAATTCCTACTCCACTCACATCTTTTAAGCCAAAAATCCCTGTTAAATCGTCATATCTTCCTCCACCACCAATAGAACCCATTGCAACCCCATTTGGTGCAGAAACTTCATAAATAGCTCCTGTATAATAGTTTAAACCACGTGCTAGGGTTACATCTAAATCTAAATTTGCTGATTCCAAACCTAATGTTTCAATATTATCGACAACAAAACGTAAATCATTCACACCTTGCAACCCTTCTTCAGATTCTGTTAATAATGCCTCAAGTTGATTTAATTTTTCCTGATTGCTACCGTTAAAATTAAAAAGTGGTTGTACTTTTTCTATTGCTTCTTCAGAAATTCCTTTACTCAACATCTCTTTGGTTACTCCTTCTGCACCAATTTTATCTAACTTATCAAGTGCAACAGTAAAATCAATTAATTTGTCTTTTGCACCAATAATCTCAGCAATTCCAGCCAAAATTTTTCTATTGTTGAGTTTTATAGTCGTACCTATTAACTTAAGCTTACTAAAAACGGCATCGTATAATTGTACAAACTCAACTTCTTGCCATAAACCTTTACTTCCAACAACATCTGCATCACACTGATAAAACTCTCTGAAACGTCCTTTTTGCGGTCGGTCTGCGCGCCATACAGGTTGCATTTGATACCGTTTAAAAGGGAATTCAATTTCGTTTTGGTGTTGCACTACGTAACGTGCAAAAGGTACTGTTAAGTCGTAACGAAGTGCTTTTTCGGAGATTTTGGAAGTTATTTTATTGCTATCTTTTGAAGTCAATAAATTGTCATCAACTTTATTTAAAAAATCTCCTGAATTCAATATTTTAAAAATCAAGCGGTCCCCTTCTTCTCCATATTTCCCCATTAAAGTTGAAGAATTTTCAAATGATGGTGTTTCAATTGGTTGAAAACCATACACTTCAAAAACTTCTTTTATAGTTGAAAAAATATAATTCCTTTTAGCTACTTCGGTAGGTGAAAAATCACGAGTTCCTTTTGGTATACTTGGTTTTTGTGCCATTTTTAAAAATTAGTTTGCAAATATCTAAAAATTATAAAACTAATTAAAGCTTTTCTAATATTGATTTTTCTTTACTTGTTAATGGTACATCGCTTTCAAACTTATTTTTGGTTGGAAAAATGGATAACATCATTAAGACTAAAATTAATACTAAAACAAAATAAAAGCTATTGTTCGATTGCATTGTAAAAAAAACACACATAAAAGCTGGAAATTCTAGCATCGCCATTCTAAAAACATGAGCTGTGCTGAATTTAATAGCTTTTTGCATTAAATCAAGATTATCTGATATTTTTTTTAAAAGACTTGCATATAAATATTTACTTGCCAAGTTACCTGCAAAGGCAATTATTATTGCTAGAAACAAAAAAGGTTTATCATCTTCATAAGAAAAAAATAAGGCATCTTTTGCTTTAAAAGCAACATAAGCTGTAAATATTAAAATACCTGCTAACAAAGCAAGATGTATAATTTGTAATGACTTAATAAAGTCTTTTGGTTGTTTGTTAGTATAACTCATTTGGTTGACTTTAAAGGTTTAAATAGTTTAAAAACTTTGAATAAAATCCAAAATATTAATACTACTAAAATAATTGCTAAAATTGGAATAAATATTGAAAAAACGGACATTATAATTGAAGTTCCTGTTTCAACAGTTGAAATAACAGGATTTGCAATTCCAGCAGTAGTTGCAGTAGATGCTAAACGAGTTGTACTTGTAGAACCTTTAATTGCGGTAGCTGTTCCTCCACCAGCTATTATTGCTAGAGCCCAAGTAATAGTTGGATCTAAATTACTTACTGTTGCAACCATTACTGCCGTACCAGCTACTGCAGCTAAAGGCACTGCAATTGTATCTAATAAATTATCTAGCCAAGGTATAAAATATGCTAATATTTCAACTATTGTAGCTATTCCTAAAATTATAATTGCTGTTGAACTTCCAACCCATTCCCAACTTTCATTTAAAGGAATAATCCCATAAAATGAAGCTAAACTTAATGCAAAAAGCGGGACAAAAATTCTAAATCCCACTGATGCCGCCAGACCAATTCCAATAATAATACTAAAGATTGTTTCAGGTGAAAACTCCATTTTTAACTGTTTTTAAAAATTGCATTGGCCTTTTCTAAATCTTCAGGTGTGTCTATGCCAATTGCGATTTGATTTGTTTCTACCATTTTTACTTTCAAACCATGTGCCAAAAAACGAAGATTTTCTAATTTTTCCGCAGCTTCTAATTGGTTTATAGGCAATTTAGTAAACTTTAATAAAGCTTCTTTTCTAAAAGCATAAATACCTATATGCTTGTAATAAATTGCTTTTGTAATATCTCTAGCAAATGGAATTGGTGATCGAGAAAAATACATTGCAAAATTATTGTCATCGCAAACTACTTTTACATTGTTTGGATTATTTACCTCTTCCAAATCATCCATTTTAATTTTTAATGATGCAATATCTATCTGTTTGCTTATATCAGATTTAAAAACGTTTAATAGCTTTTTTAAAGGTTCAGTTTGTGTGAAAGGTTCATCCCCTTGCACATTTACAACAATATCTACCTCCAAATTTTCAACAGCTTCAGCTATTCTATCACTTCCAGATTCGTGGTCTTTTACACTTTTTATTGCTTTCCCACGGTTTGAAAAAATTTCATTAAAAATAATATCGCTATCTGTTACTACATAAACCTCATCAAATAAATTTGATTTTTTTGTTGCTTCATAGGTTCTTAAAATAACAGATTTACCAGCCAAATCTTTCATTAATTTCCCTGGAAATCGACTTGCCTCAAATCTAGCAGGTATCATTGCTATAATTTTCATAAATTTTCTTCTTTATAATAATGAAATCTTCTTAATCGGTTAATACTTGCATTTAATTCAAAACCTAGCAGCAATATGATTGAGTTCAACCATACAAAAAGCATTAAGATTAGTAAGGTTCCTATGGATCCGTACAATTGATTATAGGTTGCAAATTTCAGCACATAAATACCAAATAACTTGAACATTAATAAGGTTAATAAGGTTGTTAAAATGGAACCTGCATTAAAAAATGACAAATGTTTTACTTCTTTTGTGCCGTATTTATATAAAAATGAAACTGAAACAAAAATAAGAAGCACAAAAAATAAAAACTGTCCTCTCTCAATCCAAAAAAGATCATCTTTTAGCCAACCTTTGGATTTTAAATTTTCAATTCCTATTTCAAAGTAAACAATAATTGCAACTGTTACAATTAATGTAATTGCCAATAAAATAGACATTCCCATTGAAATAATATATTGACGTAATATATTACGCATTTCTGTTACATGATAAGAATATTCAAAACCGCCCAAAATTGCATTTACTCCGTTAGTCATCAAAAAAATTGAAGCTATAAATCCGAAAGAAAGTAAACCACTATATTTATTATTGGCAATATCTTCTATAACTTCATGCACAGTTTCTGCCGTATTTGGAGGTAATAATTGTTCAATCATTACTAAAAAATCTTCCTGAAATCCTTCAATTGGAACGTATGGAATTAGTGTGAGAATAAATAATATAAATGGAAATAATGCCATAAAAAAACTAAACGCAATTCCTCCTGCTCTGGAGGTTAATGCTCCTTTCAGGATACCAATAATATACATTTCAATAATATCATAGAGCGACATTCCTTGTAAACCAGGTATTTTAATTTTTTTACCAAGTTTAACTAGCCAATTAATTATTGGTATTTTTTCAAGGCTATCTTCTACTAGTCTGGTCATTAAACCGCCTTTAAACTTAAATCCATATTATAAACAGAATGCGTTAAAGCACCTGAAGAAATATAATCTACACCACATTCCGCGTATTTTCTTGCAGTTTTTAAGTTAATACCACCTGAAGATTCTGTTTGACATTTATTTCCAATTAATTTTACGGCTTTTTTGGTGTCTTCATAGTTAAAGTTATCAATTAAAATTCTATGAATACCTCCACAAGCTAATATTTCTTCAATTTCAGATAAACTTCTGGCTTCAACTATAATTTTCAAATCTAGATTATTGTCTTTTAAATATTGTTTTGTTTTTGAAATAGCCTTTGTAACTCCACCAGCAAAATCAATATGGTTGTCTTTCAACATAATCATATCATACAATGCGAACCTATGATTTTCACCTCCTCCAATTACAACCGCCCATTTTTCAATAGCTCTAATACCAGGCGTAGTTTTTCTAGTGTCCAAAACCTTTGTTTTTGTTCCTTCTAAAAGTTCAGCAAATTTTTTTGTTTTAGTTGCAATAGCACTCATACGTTGCATTGCATTTAAAACCAATCTTTCAGATTTTAAAATAGATAACGAACTTCCCGAAACATAAAACACAATATCACCATATTTTACATTTTCACCATCATTTATTAATGTTTCTACTTTTAAATTTTCATCTACATAGTTAAAAATCATTTTTGCAAATTCCACACCAGCAATTATTCCATCTTCTTTTACTAATAATTTAGCCTTTCCTTGTGCCGTTTTTGGAATACAAGCCAGCGAACTATGATCCCCATCTCCAACATCTTCTCTAATTGCGTTTGAAATTATTATATCTAGTTCCTTTTCAAATTGCTGTTTCGTAATCATTGTATGCTTAATTTTCAAACAAAAATAACTTTTTTATTTTCAAAAGTTTCAACTTTAATTCTTTTTATATTTGCGCTATGAAAATTAAGTTACTTGCAATTGGTAAAACCGATGCTCTAGATTTACAATCATTAATTGAAACTTATGAAAGTAGGTTAAAGCATTATATTGGGTTTAAATTAGAAGTAATTCCGGATATTAAAAATGTAAAAAACTTAAGCGAACAACAGCAAAAGGAAAAAGAAGGGGCACTCATTTTAAAAAAATTGACTGCAACAGATCAATTAATTTTGTTAGATGAAAAAGGTAAAGAGTTTAGATCTATTGAATTTTCGAAGTATCTTCAAAAAAAAATGAACTCTGGTATAAAGCAATTAGTTTTGGTAATTGGTGGTCCTTATGGTTTTTCTGAAGCAGTATATAAAAAAGCACAAGGAAAAATTTCATTATCTAAAATGACATTTTCACATCAAATGATACGCCTCTTTATTGTTGAACAGGTGTACAGAGCATTTACAATTTTAAAAAACGAACCATATCATCATGAGTAAACTAAAACTGGTTTTTGCAACTAACAATAAAAACAAATTAAAAGAAGTTCAGGCAATGCTAACTAATTTTGAAATTGTTAGTTTAGCAGACATTAACTGTTTTGATGATATACCTGAAACCGCTGATACTTTAGAAGGCAATGCTATTTTAAAAGCAGATTATATTACTCAAAAATATGGTTTAAACTGTTTTGCCGATGATACTGGTTTAGAAGTTGAAGCACTAAACAATGCTCCTGGAGTTTATTCTGCCAGATATGCTGGTGAAGAAAATAATGCTGAAAATAATATGAATAAATTATTGAGTGCAGTGCAAAATGAGCCCAATAGAAAAGCTCAATTTAGAACAGCTGTAGCACTAAATATTGAAGGAAAGCAATTTGTTTTCGAAGGCATTTGTAAAGGTGAAATATTGAAAAAAAAACAAGGAGAAAGCGGTTTTGGCTACGATCCCATTTTTAAGCCAAATGGCTTTAATAAATCTTTTGCTGAAATGAATATGATTGAAAAAGGAAAAATTAGCCATAGAGGAAAAGCAATTAAAAAATTAGTAACTTTTTTAAGTAAATATTCTTGATAAGCCCAATAAAATCATATCGTAACACTTTTATAATTCTAATTGTAGTATTAGTTTTTATATTCTTTATTAATCTTAGTTTGGGGTCAGTTTATATTCCTTTAAAACAATTATTTTACACATTAATTAACGGTGAAGTCGATAAAGAATCTTGGAGGTCTATTATTTTAAGTTACCGACTTCCTAAAGCAATTACAGCAATAATTGTTGGATCTGGATTATCAATTAGTGGTTTATTAATGCAAACATTATTTAGGAATCCATTAGCTGGGCCTTTTGTATTAGGTATAAGTTCTGGTGCAAGTTTAGGAGTTGCGATTTTAATTTTAGGAGCCTCTTTTTTAGGAGCAAATATTACCAGTTATGCTTTTACAAATTTTGGTTTGGCTATTGCCGCAAGTTTGGGTGCTTTTTTAGTTTTATCAGCTGTAATGTTGGCCGCTTTAAAGGTTAGAAACACCATGTCGATATTAATAATTGGATTAATGTTTGGGAGTTTAACTGCAGCCATAATTAGCATTTTAGCCTATTTTAGTAGTGCAAGTCAACTGCAACAATATATGTTCTGGAGTTTTGGAAGTCTTGGGAATCTAAGTTGGAAAGAAATTATAGCTTTATTGGTTATTTTTTTAATAGGAATTTCATTTGTAGTTTTTATAATTAAACCATTAAATAGCTTATTGTTAGGTGAGAATTATGCCAAAAGTATGGGGGTAAATGTTAAAAGAACTAGAAATTTTGTTTTAATAGCAACAAGCTTATTAACTGGGGTAATTACGGCTTTTTCAGGTCCTATTGCATTTATAGGCTTAGCTGTACCACATTTAACTAAATTACTTTTTAACACTTCAAACCACAGAATATTATTGCCTGCGGTTGCTGTTTGTGGAGCAATAATCATGTTAATTTGTGATAGTATTGCTCAACTACCAACTAGTGAATATACGTTGCCAATTAATGCGATAACATCCTTATTTGGTGCGCCTATAATTATTTGGTTATTGGTTAGAAAACGTAAGATTTATTATTAATGAAGCAGAACGAAAACCATATAATAAAAGTTTCAAATTTAAGTATTGGTTATACTTCTAAAAAGCACATTTCAACCATTGCTTCTAACTTAAATATTAATTTAAGCTCTGGCAATATGGTTTGTTTATTGGGTAAAAATGGAATTGGGAAATCTACTTTACTTAGAACATTAACAAAAGTACAACCGGCATTATCTGGTGAAATATTTATTGATGATACCAAATTAGAAGTTTTAACCAATAATGAATTAGCCAAAATAGTAAGTTTAGTGCTTACGGAACGATTACCAGACAGTAGTTTAACAGTTTTTGAATTGGTAGCATTAGGCCGACAACCATTTACAAATTGGATTGGTTATTTAACCAATGAAGATATGGAAATAATTCAATTGGCTTTTGAAAAAACCAATACTAAACATTTAATGAACTCTAAATGTTACGAATTAAGTGATGGCCAATTACAAAAAGTATTAATTGCACGAGCACTCGCCCAAAACACACCAATTATTGTTTTAGATGAACCAACTGCTCATTTAGATTTACACCACACTGTAAATACGTTTTCTTTATTAAAAAATTTAGCTTCCGAATTTAATAAAACAATTATTATTTCAACCCACGAAACTAATTTAGCGCTTCAGTTAGCTGATGAATTATGGCTTATGTCTCCTTCAAAATTTATAAGTGGAAAAACTGATGATTTAATAAATAAGAATGAATTAAATCAACTTTTTGATTCTAAGCTAATTAGCTTTAACAAAACTTTAAAGCAATTCACCATAACCAACTCAAAATTATTTTAATATATTTGGAATTCTCGTAATTTATTCAAATGAAAAAATTAATACTTTTTATATTAACCCTTATATTTATTAACTGTGGAAGTAATAATCATGTTTCAGAAAATTATGAAATTACTGGAGGTAAAGCCACAAAATATGCAAACACAATAACTGCAACCGATTTAAAAAACCATTTATATATTTTTGCCTCTGATGAATTTGAAGGTAGAAATACTGGTGAACCTGGTCAAAAAAAGGCTTCTGAATACTTAAAGAATTTTTATATTAATCATAACATTGCATCACCTATAGGTGAAAATGACTATTTTCAGGAAATTCCAATGAAAGATTTAAAGCCTAATTTAAATCCTTCAGAAAATGTTTTGGCGTTTATAAAAGGTTCAGAAAAACCAGATGAAATTATTGTTATTTCCGCACATTTAGATCATTTAGGCACATATGATGGCGAAATTTATAATGGTGCTGATGACGATGGTTCTGGAAATGTAGCAATTTTAGAAATTGCAGAAGCATTTCAAAAAGCTGCTGAAAATGGAAATGGTCCAAAACGTTCCATTTTGTTTTTACATGTAACTGGAGAAGAAAAAGGATTATTAGGCTCAAAGTATTATGTTAATCATCCTGTTTTTCCACTTGAAAATACCATCGCAAATTTAAATATTGATATGATTGGTAGAGTTGATGAAGCGCATGAAAATGGAAATACAGATTATGTGTATTTAATTGGTTCCGATAAATTAAGTACTGAATTACACATTTTATCTGAAGAAATGAATGAAAAATTCACTCAAATCAAATTAGATTATAGATATAACGATGAGAATGATCCTAATCGTTTTTATTACAGATCTGATCATTATAATTTTGTAAAAAATAATATTCCAATTATATTTTACTTTAATGGAACACACCAAGATTATCATAGACCATCAGATACTCCAGATAAAATTAATTATGAATTACTGCAAAAAAGAACGCAATTGATTTTTTATACAGCCTGGGAAGTTGCCAATAGAGAAGACAGAATAACAGTTGATAAATAAATTATTTCTTAATTAAGCTATTTTGTAATTTAAATCCAAACCAAGCCATTGGCAAATAGGCTAATCCTAAATCAGTAATTGTAAACCAAAGTGGTGATGGTAACATAAATATACTAGTAATTCCACCTAAAAGGAAAAAGAAACCTATTACTAAAGATATTATTAATTTATGATTTAAAGCAATTAAACCTGCAACAAAAGCACCAACTAATGTTCCAATTGCATGAGCCAAAAATGGCATTAAAAAATGTTTGGGTTCAAATAAATGCATAGAAGCTTTCAAACTTTCCATATCACTAGGATTCACTCCTTCAGGTGGCATAATAATGGAGTTACTAAGCATTATAATTCCCATATTAACAATACTTCCTACAATAATTCCTGCCACCACAGCAAGTATACTTCTTAAAATTTGAATCATTATCTTGAATATTAATTCATAACTATTTAGTAATTTAATGAATTATTTTGAATAAAAGCTCTTTTAAAATATCACTAGCAGGCAAAGCATTTGCTCCAACACCTTTGCCTTTTATATCTGCATCTCGTAATAATGCGATTACTTGCGAAACTTTTCTCATTGGGTAGTTTTTTGCTGCTACAGAATAATCAGACACAAAAAATGGATTTACACCTAAAGCTTTGGCAACACTATTTTTGGATTTATCCTTTAAACTATGAAAAATAAGTAATTGAGTAAAAAAGCTATTCAACAAAGAAATAGTCACCACCATTGGATTTGCCTTCTGATTTTGAGCAAAATGATTAATAATTCTATTAACTTTTAGAACATCGCGTTCTCCAACGGCTTTTCTTAACTCAAAATTATTATAATCTTTACTAATTCCAATATTTTCTTCAATGGCATTTGGTGTAATTGTCGCTCCTGCTGGTAAAACCACCATTAATTTATTGAGTTCATTACTAATTTTACTTAAATCAGTTCCTAAAAACTCAACCAACATTAAAGTTGCTTTTGTATCAATTTTAAACTTTTTTCCTGCTAAAACTCTTCGTATCCAATCTGCAACCTGATTTTCATATAACTTTTTACTCTCATAAACCAAACCTGCCTTTTGAACCGCCTTGTATAACTTTTTACGTTTATCAATAGATTTGTACTTATAACAAATTACCAGCACAGTTGAAGGCTGCGGGTTTTGAGCATAAGAAACTAGTTTTTCAATAGTTCTCGATAAATCCTGAGCTTCTTTAACAACAATAACTTGTCGATCTGCCATCATTGGATACCTTTTGGCATTGTCTATTATGTCCTCCACAGTTACATCTCTCCCATACAGTACCATCTGATTAAAACCTTTTTCTTCCTCGGCAAGAATATTATCTTCAATAAATTCTGATATTTTATCAATATAATAAGGCTCTTCACCCATTAAAAAATAAATTGATTTTATATTCCCACCTTTTATATCAGAAACTATTTTGGTAACATCACTCATTTAATAAAAAAAATTAGCATTTTTGCTGTATGCAGCCATTGAATTTGCCAACATATAAATTCAGAATCAAAAGTAGTGAAAATAAGCATTTTATTTTTGATATTATTAGAAAAAAATATATGGTTCTCACTCCTGAAGAATGGGTACGTCAGCATTTTATTCATTATTTAATTGAAGAAAAAAAATATCCAATTTCATTAATTGCTGTTGAAAAGAAACTTACAATCAACAAATTAACTAAACGGACTGATATTTTAGTTTTTAACAATAAAGGGTTACCGAATATAATTGTTGAATGCAAAGCTCCTTCTGTAAAAATAACGCAAGAAACTTTTGATCAAATTGCTAGATATAATTTAAAATTAGAAGCCAATTACTTAATTACTACAAATGGTTTAGAGCATTTTTATTGTAAAATGGATACAAAAAATGAGCAATATATTTTTTTAAAAAACTTACCGGCTTATTCAGATAATTAAGCGAAATTTAATTTGTAATTGTTAATTTTAAAGTAAGTTTGTATTTGTGAAAATAGCCATTGTTATATTAAACTGGAACGGGAAACAATTACTGGAAAAATTTCTACCATCAATTGTAAAATACAGTCAACTGAGTGGTGTTGAAATATACGTTGCAGACAATGCCTCCACTGATGATTCTTTAAATTTTATTGAACAAAATTATTCAGACATAAAAATCGTCCAAAATAAAAAAAATGGAGGTTTTGCAAAAGGTTATAACGATGCTTTACAAAATATCAATGCTGATATTTATGGCTTAATTAATTCCGATATTGAAGTTACTGAAAACTGGTTAAGCCCAATAATCTCAACATTTGAAAAAGAGCCTTCTACAGCTATTATTCAACCAAAAATTTTAGATTACAAGGACAAAGAACTATTTGAATACGCTGGTGCAGCTGGTGGTTTTATTGATAAATATGGGTATCCATTTTGTAGAGGTCGCATTTTTTCAGAACTGGAAAAAGACAATGAACAATTTAATGATACAACAGAAATATTTTGGGCTTCTGGCGCTTGTTTTTTTATACGTGCTACTATTTTTAAAAGCTTAAATGGCTTTGATGAAGATTATTTTGCGCATCAGGAAGAAATTGATTTATGTTGGAGAGCACAAAATTTAAACCTCACTATTAAATATGTTGGAACATCCACGGTTTATCACGTTGGTGGTGCAACATTAAAAGAAGAAAGTCCAAGAAAAACTTTTTTGAATTTTAGAAACAGCCTGTTTTCCTTAATTAAAAACTTACCAAAAAAAGACTTGTTTGGTGTTATTTTTAAGCGGTTGCTATTAGATGGTATTGCAAGTGTTAAATTTTTATTTGAATTTAAACCAAAACATATTTGGGCTATTTTAAAAGCTCATTTTAGTTTTTATTCACAACTTTCTAAAATGCTTTCTAAAAGAGGAAATCATAAAAAAAGAGAGGATTATTTTACTGTTAAAAGTATTGTATGGCAACATTTTATTTTAAGGCAGAAAAAATACAATGATATTTTTGATAAATAATTATTTAAAAATCATCAATACTACCCTTACCTTTTCTTATTATTATAATTTCATCATCCGATAAATCTACCACGGTTGAAGGAGTATTATCTCCATAGCCACCGTCAATTACAACATCAACAATATTTCCCCATTTTTCATAAATCAATTCAGGATCTGTTGTATATTCTAATAAATCGTCTTCATCATAAATTGAAGTTGATACAATTGGGTTCCCTAATTTTTTAACTAATGCTCTTATAATAGAATTATCAGGAATACGAATACCAACTGTTTTTTTATTTTTAAAGGCTTTTGGCAAATTATTATTACTTGGTAATACAAATGTGTAAGGACCTGGTAAATGCTTTTTAAGAATCTTATATGTAGCTGTATCGATTTGTTTTACATAATCGGAAAGATTACTTAAATCGTAACAAATAAATGAAAAATTGGCTTTATCTAATTTAATTCCTTTTATTTTAGCTACTTTTTCCATAGCCTTCATATTGGTTATATCACAGCCTAAACCATAAACAGTATCTGTAGGATAAATAATTAACCCTCCTTTTTTTAAAACATCTACTACTTTTTCAAGTTCCCTTTCATTTGGGTTTTCTTCATATATTTTTATTAATTCAGCCATATAAAATTTAAATTCTACACAAATGTAACGTATTTTATAAATAAAAAAACCTGCAAAAAGCAGGTTTTAATATTAATCGTTTTTATCAATTAATCTAAATCCTTCACCATGAATATTTAAAATTTCAACATTTTCATCTTCTTTTAAATACTTTCGTAATTTGGCAATATAAACATCCATACTTCTGGAAGTGAAATAATTATCATCTCTCCAAATTTTTGTTAAAGCCAATTCACGGGGCATTAAATCGTTTTTATGTATTGCTAACATTTTTAACAATTTACTTTCTTTAGGCGAAAGTTTTTGAATTTCTCCACCGTTAAAAGATAAATGTCTTAATTTTGAATTAAAATCAAACTTACCAATTTTAAACTCAAAGGTGTCTTCTTCAGTATTCTGTTCAGTTTCTTTACGCTGTAATATTGCTTTTATCTTATACAACAAAACCTCAGAATCAAAAGGTTTGTTTAGGTAATCATCTGCACCGGCCTGATAACCTTTCAAAACATCTTCCTTCATAGTTTTGGCAGTTAAAAATATAATTGGCACCTCTGAGTTTGTTGCTCTAATATCTTTTGCCAAAGAAAATCCATCTTTACGAGGCATCATTACATCTAAAATACATAAATCGTAATCATCGTTTTTAAACATAATTAAGCCTTCTAAGCCATCCTTTGCAAGCGTAACATTATAATCGTTTAACGATAAATAATCTTTTAAAACGGTCCCAAAATTCGGATCGTCTTCTACTAATAAAATTCTGTTATTTTCCATATTTCTTTATTTTATATCAAAGGTAATTTAACTGTAAAAGTACTTCCTATTCCTTTTTCACTTTCTACAAAAATTTCCCCTTGATGAATTTCGACTATTTTTTTAACATATGAAAGTCCTAAGCCGTGTCCTTTCACATTATGTATATTTCCTGTTTCTTCTCTATAAAACTTTTTGAAGACATTTTTCTGAACATTTTTATTCATTCCTATGCCTTTATCTTTAACCTTTATTATAATATATTTTGCTGTATTTTCAGTTATTATATCAATTTTTGGTGCATCTTCCGAATATTTTATTGCATTATCAAGCATATTAACAACTATGTTGGTAAGATGAAATTGATTCCCTAAAATTTCAGTAAAAGCTGCCTTTAAATTTGTTTTTATATAACCTCCTTTATCTCTAACTAATAATTCAACATGTGTTATTGCTTCTTCAATAATTTCATGAACATCCACAGCTTCCTTTCTTACATCTAACTGATTTTTTTCAAGCTTCGATATTCTAAGTACGTTTTCAACCTGGGCATTCATTCGTTTATTTTCATCACGAATCATCTTAACATAACGTAAAACTTTCTCCTGTTCTCCAATTATCTTTGGGTTTTTTATAGCATCCAAAGCTAAATTAATAGTTGCAATTGGCGTTTTAAACTCGTGTGTCATATTATTTATAAAATCTGTTTTTATTTCAGATATCTGCTTTTGTCTAATTAACTGATATAAAGCCGTTACAAATGCTAAAATTATTATTAGAATAAAAAACGCTGACAAAAACAGTATTTTAAATATTGATGATAAAATGAAGTCATGTTTTGCTGGAAATGTAACATATAATTGATATTCACTATTACCTTCAGCATCTGCAAACATTGGAACCACGTAACTTTTTCCAGCTTCTTTTCTAAAATAGCCCGATTTTACCTGAGTTGCTAATCCGTTACTATAAATTCCATATTTAAAATCCGTGTCAATCCCCTTACTTTTAAGTTCTCTATCTAATCTATATGTAATTTCTCTATTGCTAACTCGTTGATGAACTGGCATTTTACTTCTTGAAACATCAAAAGATTGCACTAAAAGAGATTTTTCTGCTTCTTTTAACCTACCCATTTTTGTAATGCGTTCTTCGGGAGAATCCAAAGACTCTATATTACTATCCAAAATATTGTCTTTAACAATAGAAATCTCTTCTTTACTAAATATTTCACTGAAATTTATAGAATCATTGTCAAAGAACTCTGCAGGAACCTTATAATTTTGCTCAATTATACTTTGAGAATATGTAAAACGCTCATTATTTATGGTATCAATTTTTTCAAAAATAAAATTTCTAACATCAGACCCTTTTACTAAATCACCTTCTTTATAATTATCTGCATATTTTTCATAAAATTCATCAAACTCGCGCTGTCTTATATCTTCTGATACTTTTGCCAAGGCGAACCTAACATTAGAGGTAAATTGCTGCTCAGTAATTTGAATGGTGTTTTTTATCCAAAAAACCTGCACCGTAATAATACCTATCAAAGAAATACTCATTAAAATGATGATAAGTATAAATATCCTCTTTCCCATTATTCAAAATTAAGCTTTTGATAGTAAAAGTACCCCTTATTTAATATTCATTAAGCAAATATATATTTTTTTAACACTAATTTAAGAATATATATATTTTTATGATTGTTTTAATAGAATATTATAAACGGTTAATACTTGTGTTTCTGTAGATTTTAAATCACTATTAGCAATTACAAAATGCGATTTTTTTATTCTTTCTTCATCATTTAATTGATGCTGAATTCTATCTAAAACCTGACTTTTTGAAACTCCATCTCTTTTGACAACACGTTGAATTCTGTCTTCCAAATTTGCAGTTACAGTAATTGTAAAATCGCATAACTTATTACTACCACTTTCAAATAAAATTGCGGCTTCATATATTATAAATGTATTCTTAGATTTTTTCACAAATTTTTGAAAATCTTCATGTACTTTTGGATGTACAAGTGCATTTAAATCAGATAATTTCTTTTTATCTTTAAACACAATTTCAGCAAGGTAGGCTTTATTTAATTCGTTATTCTTATATGCATCTTTTCCAAAAAGTTTAACTATATCCTGCATCAATTCAGCATCAGAATTCATTAAATTTTTAGCTTCAATATCAGCCACATAAGTTTCAAAACCAAGTTTTATAAATAAATTTAACACGGTAGTTTTACCGCTACCAATTCCGCCAGTTAATCCTATAATCATTTCTTTTGTATTAAAAATTCTATTTGATTCGGATTTATTTTTAAAGAAGAAATGTATTCACTTTTTTGTTTTATAATAGGAGTTAAATATTGTGTTGTAGAATCATTTTCATATTGTTTATAATCAAAAACAACTAAAAAACTATTGTCGTTTATCATATTAAAATGCGTAATACTAGCTTGATAAATAACTTCTATTTCCTTTGGAAATGGATTTACTTTAACATCTTCAGGCTCATTTATTATTGAAACTGGTATATTAAACTTACCTTCAGTAAATTTATCCACCATACCAGATAATTTCACTTTTGTACTTGAAAAACTAATATTTTTATTTTTTTTAGATATTATTAATCCCAATTCCTTATCTATATTTTCATATACATCGTTCAGTTTTAATTGAACAGTAGATATCTCTTTTATTGAATCTATATATTTTTCGGATCCGGTAATAACTATAGAATCTGGAATTACAGTTAGTTTTTCAATTAAATTATATCCTAACTTAAACTTTATTTCAGTTATTGGAACAACAGGAACTTTTTTTGAAATGTTTTTTCCAATTTCAATAAAAATAGTATCCTTTAAAACACTTATAATTTCTGTTTCTCCTACTAATTGCGTATTCAAATTAGATAATTGAGAATTTGGTAAAATGTAGTGATAGCTTCCCTTTTTTGATATATTACTTAAATTAAAACTAATTTTTGGAGCTTTCATTTTATATCTTAATAAATTAAACCCTGACGCTTTAATTGCAACATCTAAATTAGAAACTGGTTTTATCTGTAATAATTTATCACTTGGTAAATTTTTATATTCCACGTTAAATACTGTTGAACTTGTATATGTTTTAGATAATTCTATTATCAACCATATGATGGACGTTAGTACTAAAAAAAATACAAACACCTTTACTTTACGGTTATCTTTAAATGATATACTTGAAGCTTTTACAACTGTTCTCATTACTTGAAATAAAAAATAAATATACAAAAAAAGTGAGCCTTTCAGCTCACTTTTATAGATATGTAATCTTAATTATTTTTTTTCTGCTGGAGCTAAATATTTCTTACTTAAATCCATTGAAATAGCTGAACGCTCAAATTTTATTTTACCAGCTCCTGTTTCAACAATAACTGTATTGTCACTATCAACAATATCAACAATTTTTCCGTGAATACCACTTGTAGTAACTATTTTGTTTCCTTTTGCTATTGCGCTTTGAAACTTTTTTTCATTTTTTGCTTTTTTCATTTGTGGTCTAATCATAAAAAAATAGATAACCACAAACATTAACAAAAATGGTAACATACTTGTTAATGAACTTCCTTCTGCCTGTAATAAAATTGTTGTATACATTCTTTGTTTTGTGTTTTTTAATAAATATTTTAACTTTTTTTAACTACTGTTCCTTTAATTCTAATAGTTTCATTTACTTTTTCTGAATTGGTTTGTAAGGTTATTGTTTTGCTTTGTTTACCAACCCTTCCTCTTGAATTAAATGTAAATTTTAATGGAGCAGATTCTCCTGGCTTAATAGCTTCTTTTGGCCATTCAGGTACTGTACAACCACAAGTTGCTTTCGCATTTGTAATTATTAAATCTACTTTTCCTTTGTTTATAATTTCAAAAGTACCTTCCACTAGTTCACCTTCTGTTATTTCTCCAAAATCGTATTCTCTTTGATCAAAATCAATAATTGCAGATCCTAAACTTATAACAGCATCTCTTTCTTTAGCACTTTCTAAATTAGATGTGTTTATTTTTGAAGTTGCTTTTTCCTTGCAAGAAAATAATGCTAGACTTAACATTAAAACATAAACGATTGTAAAATTTTTCATAATATGTAAGTTTGTGTAAAAATATAAAATTATAATAATCCTCTTCCTATTTTATTAATTCTTTTTGAAGTAGTAAAATCTTTTAAAATCTTATCTAATACTCCATTTATAAAGAAACTACTCTTATTGGTGGAATAATCTTTCGAAATTTCAATATATTCATTAATTGTAACTCTTGATGGTATAGATGGGAACTTTAAAAATTCACAAATTGCCATTTTAATTAAAATCATATCAATATCTGCAATACGCTCAGCATCCCAATTTGGCGTTTTATCTTTTATATCCTCTTCAAATTTAGTGTGATTCAGAATAACTTTTCTAAATAAATCAACCACAAACTTTTTATCATCATCATCTTTATATAACAATCCTAGAGAAAAAGGCTTATTAATTTTCATTTGATTGATAGATTTTAAAACCCACGTATTTACAAATGGGATATCGTCTACCCAACTAATATTTTTATCCTCAAAATAATCGGCTAATTTATCATTTGGGGCAATAATTTCTTTAAAAAGGGATGCGATAAATTCTTTATCTTCTTGAAATGTAGATAATGTGGATTTTAAATATTCCTTATAATGCGAAGATTCTTTGGTTATTTTCCAAATTTCTTTCACATACTCATCATCCAATTGCCAGTAATTTAATTTTTTGTCTTCTAAATAATTATTTAAAGAAACACTCTCTTCTAAAAGTTTAAAAATTGCATTATCAATAAATTTTGTATTTGGATTTAATTCTTCTGAAGTTGCTAAATGTTTTTTTCGCGAAATTTTAATATGGTTTTTTTCCATATTTTTAACTTCAACAAATAGGCGTAATACTAGAACGTACAAATCAAACATTTTATCTATACTAGCGTACAGAAATTTTTCTTCCTTATCAAGGATATCACTTTTAGATTGAAGCATTGCATAAACAGACTGCATTACCTTTACCCTAATATGTCTTCTATTTATCATTTAAAGAACTTTAAACATTTATTGTTTTCAATGCGCAAAAATACTATTATTTTTTTTGATAAATAATTTTGTTTTAGTTTTTTTACTCAAAGTTAATTGTATCTCAAAATTACTTTAATGAATTAATATTCATGTATATTCGTAGATTAAAATTGAAATGTTGTTTTTCTCTTTATGAAAGCCTTAAAATATTTAAATAAATACTTTTTAAAATACAAATATCGTCTTTTAATAGGTCTATTTATTACATTTTTTTCTAATTACTTAGCACTTCAAATCCCTCAATTAATAAGTAATTCTTTAGATACTGCGCAAGACTTTAAAAATGGTGTTATTTCTGATTTAGCAATGGTAAAGTCAGATTTATTAAACAATATCTTGCTTATTATTGGTGCTGCATTACTTTCAGGTTTTTTCACTTTTTTAATGCGACAAATGATAATTGTAACATCTAGATTGATTGAATTCGACTTAAAAAATGAAATATATCAACAATATCAACGCTTGTCCCTAAATTTTTACAAAAAAAATAAGACAGGTGATTTAATGAATAGAATTAGTGAAGATGTTAGCAAAGTTCGAATGTATTTTGGGCCTGCTGTAATGTACACTATGAATATGATTGTACTGTTTGCTGTTGCAATTATTAAAATGTATAATATTGATACTACATTAACCAATTACACCCTTTTACCATTACCTGTTTTATCAGTTTCAATTTATTTATTAAGCAGAGTTATCAATAAAAGAAGCATGATAGTTCAGCAATATTTATCAAAACTTACTGCAAACGCACAAGAAACTTTTTCCGGAATTAGTATTTTGAAATCATATGGTATTGAAAAAAATGCAATGGTTGAATTTGGAACTATTTCTGAAATTTCAAAAGAAAAAAATATTGATTTGTTTAAAGCCCAAGCATTGTTTTTTCCATTAATGGTATTATTAATTGGGTTAAGCAATATTTTGGTAATTTATATTGGTGGCCTTAGGTATATTGCCGGTGAAATTTCAATAGGAGTTATTGCTGAATTTATAATGTATGTAAATATGTTAACTTGGCCTGTTGCCGTTGTTGGTTGGGTAACGTCAATTATTCAGGAAGCTGAAGCTTCTCAGGAACGAATAAATGAATTTTTAAAACACGAACCTGAAATTAAAAATTTAATTGAAACACCATCAACTATTAATGGAACTATTGAATTTAAAGATGTTTCTTTTACGTATGATGACACCAATATTACAGCGTTAAAAAACTTAAGTTTTCAAATAACACAAGGTGAAACTTTAGCAATTTTAGGTAATACGGGTTCTGGAAA
>UPTN01000380.1_pt1 | contig 23924 bp, 24 predicted proteins | sample 2160111 | NCBI WGS metagenome assembly UPTN01 (sample SAMN06265058, study PRJEB28932) | marine metagenome | isolation source: Columbia River Estuary | place: USA:Columbia River Estuary, USA | collected 2014-05-05
GTAAAGTTATTAAAAACGGACATTGGGGCGCGTGCAGCCAAGGACTGAAAAGTCCTGCTTAGCGGTCGTTAACGCAAGCTGTTCCCAAGGCCCGCTATGCTTCTATATATGAAATCCATAAACGACATAAAGCACCCCATAAACGACATTCATCGGGGTCGAGCGCAACTTCGATTGTAGGATTGCCGGACAAAGCTGTTTCAGAAGCGCGCGAAAGGGTGCGGTCAGCCCTTGGTGCAATGGCAATTGCTTTACCATCAAAGCGGATCACGGTGAATATGTCACCCGCAGACCTGCCCAAAGAAGGATCACATTTTGACCTGCCGATTGCGCTAGCACTGTTAGCGGCGCTGGACATTGTGCCAAAGGACGATGCGGCGCAAACCGTTGCTTTGGGCGAACTGTCTTTGGACGGAAGCCTTGTACCTGTCATTGGCGCATTGCCCGCCGCGATGGCCGCCGCCCAAGACGGACGAACCTTGCTTTGCCCTGCAGGTTGTGGATCAGAAGCCGCTTGGGTCGGCACTGTAAATGTTATCGCCCCCCGAAACCTGTCCGAAGTCGTGCGGCATTTCACCGGACAATCGGTCCTTATTCCAGCAGAACCAGGCGAAACTACGGGTCACACCGCGTCGCGCGATCTGTCCGAAGTAAAGGGACAGGAACGCGCAAAACGCGCATTGGAAATCGCGGCAGCAGGGCGGCACCACTTGTTTCTGGTGGGCTCTCCCGGCTCTGGCAAATCGATGCTGGCGGCAAGAATTCCAGGCATCTTGCCACCGCTGACTCCGGCTGAAGCGCTAGAGACTTCGATGATCCATTCGCTTTCGGGTTTGTTGGATGAAGGAGGGATCAGCCGCGAACGGCCGTTTCGCGAACCGCATCACACTGCATCAATGGCCGCAATCGTCGGCGGCGGACGCAATGCGAAACCGGGTGAAATCAGCCTCGCACACAACGGGGTCTTGTTCATGGACGAATTCCCAGAATTCCCGCGTGCAGTCTTGGAAACACTGCGCCAACCAATTGAAACCGGCCAAGTCGTTGTAGCACGGGCAAACGCACACGTACGTTACCCCTGTAAATTCATGCTGGTGGCCGCCGCAAACCCCTGCAAATGCGGATACTTAGCCGATCCGGCCCGCGCCTGTGCCCGCGTGCCTTTGTGTGGCGAAGACTACATGGGCCGCATCTCCGGACCTTTAATGGACAGGTTCGATTTACGCGTCGAAGTGCCGCCTGTCGCATTCACGGACCTTGATTTGCCTGCAGATGGCGAATCATCTGCTCAAGTCGCTGCCCGCGTCGCGGCCGCGCGTAACATCCAATCGGCGCGGTTCAGCGGACAAGATCATCTGCGGGTCAATGCAGATCTTGAAGGCAAAGCACTGGACGACGCGGCAACGCCGGACAGCGAAGGACGGGCACTGTTGGTCAAGGTGGCGGAACGCTTTGGTCTATCGGCGCGCGGCTATCACCGCGTCCTGCGTGTCGCGCGAACAATCGCCGACCTTGAAGGCGTTGCAGATGTCCGAAAACCACACATTGCAGAGGCTGTCAGCTACCGTATTCCGTTGACCAAAGAAGCTTAGCGTCGCGCTTCGATTGCTTGCCAGATCTTTTCGGCGATATTCACACCATCAAAACGTTCAAGTTCTTGGATGCCTGTGGGCGAGGTCACATTGATCTCGGTCAGCCAATCGCCGATCACATCGATACCAACGAATATCTGACCTTTTTCACGCAAAAGCGGCCCGATCCGCGCACAGATTTCGCGATCCCGCGCGGTCAGTTCAACCTTTTCCGGTCGCCCGCCGACGTGCATGTTTGATCGTGTTTCACCTGCGGCCGGGACACGATTGATCGCACCAACTGGTTCACCGTCCACCAAGATCACGCGCTTGTCGCCCTTGGACACATCCGGCAGAAACTTTTGCATGATCAGTGGCTCGCGATTAATTCCCGCGAATAGCTCGTGCAATGACGCAAGGTTGCTATCGGCAGAATGCATCTTGAAGACCCCTGCCCCACCATTTCCGTAAAGTGGCTTAAGAATGACATCGCCATGTTCCGCGCGGAATTCCTTCAAGGTCTGAAGATCACGGGCAATCATTGTCGGCGGAGTGAGATCAGGGAAGTTCAGAACCAGCAGCTTTTCCGGATAGTTGCGCACCCAAAACGGATCGTTCACGACCAAAGTGTCTGGGTGGATCATATCCAAGATATGGGTCGTCGTAATATACCCCATGTCGAACGGTGGATCCTGACGCAGCCAGACGACATCGAAGTCTGCGAGATCAACGACTTCCTGCGCACCAAGCGTAAAGTGATCGCCTTTGACCCTTTGCACCGTCAAAGGCCAACCCTTTGCGGTGACGCGGCCTTGGTCATATGCCAACATATCAGGCGTGTAATAGAATAACGCGTGGCCACGCGCCTGTGCCTCTTCCGCGATGCGGAAAGTGCTGTCAGCATCAATGTTGATCGGCCCGATAGGGTCCATCTGGAAAGCGATCTTGAGCGACATAGCAGGCCTCGTTTTTTGCAGTTTCACCAGCTTTCATGGCGCAGAGCCGGAGGTTGTGCAATGGGGTGTCAGGCTTCCATGAAGGCGTTTTCGATCACTTGGATGGCACCGACACCATTCACCATCGCCAAATCAAAGCGAACATCTGTCAGTTGGCCTTTGGGTTCCCCAGCCAGAAATTCACCTGCGCTTGCACAAATTCGGTCCATTTGACGGCGCCCCAATCGGGTAGAGGCTGATGTGAAGCTGCGGCTTTTCTTAACTTCGATAAAAACAACCGTCTCGCCGTCGCGTGCAATCAGATCGATTTCGCCAGATTTGCCGCGCCACCTGTGCGCGGCTATCGCGTGATTGCGGCGCACATAGTGTTGCGCCACGATCTCTTCTGCTGCTAGCCCCGCATGATACCCCACAGATCCTGTCATTCATCATCTCCTAGACTGAGCGCGATCTGATAGACCTGCCGCCGCGGCAAACCCAGCGCACCTGCAACGACGGTCGCCGCATCCTTCACGCGCATCGTTTTCATCGCGTCACGCAAGGCATCGGTCACATCCAAATCCGCCACGTCCTGCGCACCTGCCCGACCGACAAGAACGACAATTTCACCTTTGACCTGACGAGAAGCAAAAGCATCGGCTAAAACACCCAGGTCGCCGCGCGTCACTTCTTCGAATTTCTTGGTCAATTCCCGACACACCACAGCCTGTCGATCGCTTCCCAATACATCGCGCAAATTCGCTAACATTTCCCCAACGCGTTTCGGGCTTTCGTAAAAAACCAAAGTAAATGGCACGTCCCGCAGGCCCGCGATCTCGGTTTTGCGCTGTTCTTTGGCCGCTGGAAGAAACCCAACGAAGGCAAAACGGTCCGTCGGCAGCCCCGACACTGTCAATGCGGCAAGGACCGCAGACGCACCCGGTGCCGATATAACGTCCAAGCCTTCTGCAATCGCGGCCCGCCCGATCTCGTATCCCGGATCAGCCACCAAAGGCGTTCCGGCTTCGGACACATAAGCTATTGATTTTCCGCCCTTAATATCATCAATCAACCGCGCCACAGCGCTTTCTCCGCTATGGTCATGGAAGGCGATGACCTTGCGCCCATTTAACGGCACCCCGTGGATTTCCATGAGCTTTCGGGCGGTCCGTGTATCTTCGGCTGCGATCAAATCTGCCGACGCCAGAATATCGAGACCCCGCAACGTCATGTCCCGCGCGGCGCCGATTGGCGTCGATACAAAATATAAACCGGCAGCAAGTGGCTTGATGATAAAATTCATAACTAGACCCTCGTGCCCTCTGCTTTATGATGATCCCAATTGGCGGGACGCCTGCGAAGTGGATTTCGTAGGCTGTTCGCTTTGTCCAGGAGGGATACCACTCATGTTTGCCCGTTTCACCAGTGCCCGCAAGCCACTTGCGCGCTTTTTTGTTTTTATGTCTGTGCTGTGGCTTGCTGCATGTGATGTCACCCTCGCCCCTGACGCAAATGTCGGGCAGCAAATTGATGTGACGAAACCTATTCAAGTTGCCCTGTTGGTCCCTGGTGCGTCCGCACAAGCAACCGACAACCAGCTTGCCCAGAATTTTGAAAACGCTGCGCGTTTGGCGATTGCAGATCTTCGTGGCGCCGCAATCGAATTGCGTGTCTACAACACCGCAGGCGGCAATCCGCAACAAGCCGCAATTGCCGCAACCCGCGCTGTCGATGACGGTGCCAAGATTATCATCGGACCATTGTTTGGCGAAGCTGCAAATGCGGCAGGTGTCGCAATTGCCGGACGTAATGTGAATGTCTTGTCATTCTCCAACAACCGCGCCTTTGCAGGCGGAAACGTCTTTATTCTTGGTGCAACCTTCGACAACACCGCCGAACGCTTGGTGCAATACGCATCACGTCAGGGCATCAACCGCTACATGGTTTTGCACGGCGAGGATTTGTCCGGAAACGTAGGTCGCGATGCAATAACCGCCGCTGTGCGCAATAGTGGTGGACAGGTCGTCGGCGTCGAAAGCTATCCTTTGTCACAACAAGGTATCTTCTCTTCAACACGGCGTATCGTTTCCAATGTTCGATCATCCGGCGCACAGGCTGTGTTTACGACCGCTGGTGCGAATGCAGACCTTCCGATCATCGCGACAGCACTGCCCGATGCGGGAATGAGCATTGCGCGGTCGCCGTTCATTGGCCTGACCCGTTGGGATACCCTGCCGCAACTTGTCGCTTTGCCTGGACTTGATGGAGGGCTGTTTACGGTGCCAGATCAGAACACCGCAACGCTTTTTGCCAATCGTTATGCAGCGACTTACGGAACACTTCCGCATCCGCTATCAGGTCTTGCTTATGATGGTATTGCGGCGATCGGTGCGCTGGCTGCTGCCGGCAACTCCGATGCATTGACAAAAGAAGCCTTGACCCAACCGCAAGGTTTCCGTGGCACCGACGGCGTGTTCCGGTTATTGCCAAACGGGCTAAACCAGCGCGGCCTTGCAGTTGCGACAATTCGAGACAATCAGGTGATCATCCTTGAACAAGCCCCAAGAAGCTTTGGCGGCCCCGGCCTCTAAGAAGAAGACAATGATGACAACTTCACCGCCGGATGGATTGATCTGTCCGGCGGAAGCTATTTTTGACCATGAAGATGTGGCCGTCGCAATCGCGGAAAAGATCGCGAATGCAACATCGGAACGCGACATTCGCGCAGCAACCGTCACCGTACTTTCTGCGGCACGCAAGCAAGGCATGGCCGCGATTGCGACCGCCTTTTGCGCGCAGCCCTTTGCGTCGCGCCCCACGACCCGCGCTTACAGCTGGCTAACCGACCAAATCGTACATGTCGTTTTGCAGACAGCCACACAACACCTGCACCCATTACCCAACCCGACCCAAGGCGAGCGTCTTTCGCTGATTGCTGTGGGTGGTTACGGTCGTGGAGAAATGGCACCACAGTCCGATGTCGACCTTCTTTTTCTGACCCCCCACAAGATTACACCTTGGGCAGAAAGCGTCATTGAATCGATGCTCTATATGCTTTGGGACCTTAAGTTGAAGGTCGGGCATGCCAGCAGGACAGTCAAAGATTGCGTTCGGCTTGCCCGCGAAGACTATACCATTCGCACATCACTCGTCGAATATCGCCACCTTGCCGGTGATGCCAAGCTGGCAAAGGAACTGGGTAAACGGCTTTGGGAAGAGCTTTTCAAATCGACCGCCAGTGACTTCATCGAAGCCAAATTGGCCGAACGCGCAGAGCGCCACCGCAAACAAGGTGGCCAGCGCTATGTCGTCGAACCAAATGTCAAAGAAGGCAAAGGTGGACTGCGCGATCTGCAATCATTGTTCTGGATCAGCAAATACGTCAACGGCGTGAAAGACGCGGCAGAACTGGTCAATCTCAAGGTCTTTACCGCCGAAGAGTTCGAGACCTTCGTCACCGCCGAAGATTTCTTATGGGCTGTGCGCTGCCATCTGCATCTGATCTCTGGCCGCGCAATGGACCAACTGACTTTTGACTTGCAGGTCGAGGTCGCCACCGCCATGGGCTATACCGATCACGGCGGGCGGCGCGGTGTTGAACACTTTATGCAGGCCTATTTCCGCCAAGCCACCCACGTTGGCGAACTCACGCGGATCTTCCTGACTGCTCTTGAAGCAAACCATACAAAATCAGAACCGGTTCTTGTACGCCTTCTGGCCCGTAGGAAACGCGCCAAACCGCCCTACGCGATCAAGCAAAATCGTTTGACTGTTGCCGATCAAGACGCCTTTTTCGCCGACAACTTGAATATGCTGCGGATATTCGAAGAGGCCTTGCGCACAGGGACCTTGCTGCACCCAGATGCGATGCGTTTGCTTGCGGCAAACCTTGATGTGATCGATGACGATATGCGCAACAACCGCGAAGCGCGCCGCATCTTTATTGATCTGCTTCTCAAACATGGCAACCCTGAACGCGCGTTACGGCGCATGAACGAACTGGGCGTGCTGTCAGCATTCATACCTGAATTTGCCCCCATCGTCGCGATGATGCAGTTCAATATGTACCACCATTACACAGTGGACGAACACACCATTCAGGTCGTCAGTAACCTTGCGCAAATTGAACGCAAAGAACTGATCGAAGAACTGCCCGTTGCCTCCGGCATCTTGGATCGGGGGGTGAACCGCAAAGTACTTTACGTCGCCCTTCTCTTGCATGATATCGGCAAAGGCCGTGACGAGGACCATTCAATTTTGGGCGCTCAGATTGCACGTAAAATCGCGCCGCGCTTGGGACTGAACAAGAAAGAATGCGACACTGTCGAATGGCTGATCCGCTATCATTTGCTCATGTCTGATGTGGCACAAAAGCGGGATATTGCAGAACCACGCACCGTGCGCGGATTTGCCAATGCCGTGAAGTCCGTGGAACGGCTTGATCTGCTTACGGTGCTGACCGTCTGCGATATTCGGGGTGTCGGGCCGGGAACTTGGAACAACTGGAAAGCGGTTCTGATACGCAACCTCTATAAAGCGACCAAGGCCGCGCTTCAGACCGGTCTTGAAGACCTCAATCGTGAACACCAAGAGGCCGAAGCCAAGCGTGAATTGCGCGCGCAGTTGACCGACTGGACCGGCAAGGCGCTTAAGACTGAAATCGGGCGCCACTACGGCCCATACTGGCAAGGTCTGCCGCTGTCTGCGCAGGTGGTTTTTGCAGAATTGCTGCACGATATTTCTGATGACGAAATCAAGATCGACTTGATGCTTGATGAAGACCGCGACGCGACGCGCGCATGTTTTGCAATGGTCGATCATCCAGGGTTGTTCAGCCGCATGACAGGAGCCTTGGCGCTTGTTGGCGCGAACGTCGTTGATGCACGGACCTATACGTCAAAAGACGGTTACGCCACGGCTGTTTTCTGGGTGCAAGATAACGACGGGAACCCCTACGAGGTGTCACGCCTGCCCCGTCTGCGTACGATGATCAAACGCACTCTTATGGGCGAAGTTGTGGCGCGCGAAGCATTGAAAGAGAAAGACAAGATCAAGAAACGCGAACGGGCATTCCGTGTGCCAACCAATATAAGTTTCGACAATGAAGGGTCGGAAATCTACACGATCATCGAAGTGGACACCCGCGATCGCCCCGGCCTGTTGTATGATCTGACGCGCACACTTGCTGAAAACCACGTCTATATCGCTTCTGCTGTCATCGCGACTTATGGCGAACAGGTGGTTGATACCTTTTACGTCAAGGACATCGTCGGACTGAAATATTATTCTGAATCCAAACGCGCATCGCTTGAACGCAAATTGCGAGAGGCGTTGACCAAGGGCGCAGAACGCGCGGCAAACGCATGAAACCTGTACGCTTGATGGCGGGGTTCTTTACCGTCGGTATCTGGACACTTGTCAGCCGCGTTATGGGGTTTGTGCGCGACATCATGATCGCTGCGTATCTTGGCACCGGTCCCGTCGCCGAAGCGTTTCTGGTCGCCTTTTCCTTGCCCAACTTGTTCCGGCGTTTCTTTGCCGAAGGCGCGTTCAACATGGCTTTTGTGCCAATGTTTTCCAAAAAGCTGGAAGGCGACGACGGCGCCCATCGCTTTGCCCAAGACGCCTATGTCGGACTGGCTGGGATCTTAACAGTTTTCACGGTGTTCGGCGTCATCTTCATGCCAGCACTGGTGGCGATGATGGCCAGCGGCTTTCTGGGGACCGAGCGGTTTGACCTTGCGGTTTACTATGGACGTATCGCGTTTCCCTACATCCTGTTTATCTCGCTTTCGGCACTGCTTTCCGGTGTTCTGAACGCCACGGGGCGATTTACCGCAGCGGCGGCTGCACCTGTGTTTCTCAATATCGTTTTTGTGGCTGCTTTGGTAATTGCAGGATCAATCTTGGGTTTCGACTGCAACTGCACGCCAGCCCAAGAACAGGCTTATGTGGGCCAGGCACTTGCTTACTCTGTCCCAATAGCGGGTATCGGCCAACTGCTGATCGTTTGGGTCGCGGCCAAACGCGCAGGTTATCCGCTGCGATTTGGCCGTCCGAAAATGACGCCAGAGCTGAAACGGCTTGCGATCATCGCCGCGCCTGCTGCTTTGGCTGGTGGCGTGGTGCAGATCAACTTGCTGGTTGGCCGTCAGGTTGCAAGTTTCTTTGACGGGGCGGTTGCATGGCTCAACTATGCAGATCGTCTGTACCAACTGCCGCTTGGTGTTGTCGGTATCGCCATCGGGGTTGTGTTGTTGCCGGACTTGTCGCGTCGTTTGCGGGCTGGTGACGATGCAGGCGGACGTGATGCATTCAACCGTGCCTCCGAGATTAGTCTAGCCCTCACTATTCCCGCCTCTGTTGCGCTGATGGTGATCTCTATGCCGCTTGTCAGTGTCTTGTACGAGCGTGGTGCATTTACCGCCGACGACACCGCAGCAACTGCCCTTGCTGTCGCCATCTACGGGCTGGGCCTGCCTGCATTCGTGCTACAAAAAACCCTGCAACCTTTGTTCTTCGCCCGCGAAGACACCAAGCGCCCGTTCTACTATGCTTTGATCGCGATGGTGTTGAATGCGGCACTCGCAGTAGGTCTTTCGCCTGTAGTCGGATTCACTGCTGCAGCGCTTGGAACATCGCTCACGGGTTGGGCAATGGTGTTCTTGTTGGCACGCGGTGCGCGTACAATGGGCGATGCTGCCAAATTTGACGCACGGTTCAAGTCAAGGCTTGGCCGGATTGTGTTGGCGGCACTTGGGATGGGTGTCATCCTGCTTGTCACATCGGCCCTGCTGCAACCATTCTTCGGGATCGCAACAATCCGATATCTGGCGTTACTGGCGTTGGTCGTGGTCGGAATCGTCAGCTACTTTGGTTTGGGCCATCTAATCGGCGCGTTTCGCCTGTCAGAGTTCAAGCGCAATCTGCGCCGCTAGGACCTTTGCCGCAGTCGTACCAGCAATGCAGCCCAGCCACCCGGGGCCAAGACGGTCGAAAGCATGAAACCGGTGGAAAACCCTGCCAGTTCAGCGATCCACTGACCGCCGCTTCCAAACAGCAACCCAAAAAGAAGCTGCAGTCCCATCAGAAAGCCAATCAGACGAAACGCCTTGAGCTGGTTTTCACCCGTTTGCCCTAATCGCAACCAAAGAGCGTAAGTGTATGCCCCGATCAAGCCATAGACTGGCGTAAATCCACCCAAAAGCGGATAGCGCCCTTCGACCATGAAGCCAAAAGCGACAGCACCAACAATGCTGGTAACAAGATAAACCCCGAGAACTTTGACGCCGCCGTAATACTCGGCAGTGAATTTGCCTAACGCGAGGGTCAGAGCTGCGCAGAACGCCACTTGCGTCAGCTGCACGTTTACAAAGGGATAGGTCACGAAGCGTTTGAGCATATCAAACGAATAATCACCGTTCACCAGCACACGGTCCAAAACGACGGATGAAAACCCGAATTCCTCGATCGCGGCGATCCGCCAGCCAACACCGCGCGGCCCGCCGATGATGCCGGCATTGGCCAGTTGAAAAATGACTTCGATCACAATGATCAACAACGTCAGTGCAATCACCACGGGCGGCAACGCATTGAACGGGCTTTCGAACTTATCCGAGCTTTCGGGCTCCATGTCTGTCCCCTGAGGCAGTTGAAGTTGACGGGTCTGTCTGGCATGGGTATGCGACCCCTGCCCCGAAATCTAGCCCGGACACCAACATCATGACCGAGACCTCTTTTAGCCCACGCGTTTTCTCTGGCATCAAACCGTCCGGCGGTCTGACGTTGGGCAATTATCTGGGCGCGATTAAACGCTTTGTTGGCATGCAAGGTCAGATGGAAACCATCTACTGCGTCGTCGATATGCACGCGATTACTGTCTGGCAGGACCCCAAAGAACTGGCCAATATGACCCGCGAAGTTGCAGCCGGATATTTGGCTGCAGGTCTTGATCCAAGCCAGTCGATCTTGTTCAACCAAAGCCAAGTTTCCGCCCATGCCGAATTGGGATGGTTGTTCAACTGTGTGGCGCGTGTGGGCTGGATGAACCGCATGACACAGTTCAAGGACAAGGCGGGCAGCAATGCTGAAAAGGTTTCGCTTGGCCTATACGCATACCCCGCACTGATGGCCGCCGATATTCTACTATATCATGCGACACATGTGCCTGTGGGCGAAGATCAAAAGCAGCATGTGGAACTGACCCGCGATATCGCGGCCAAGTTCAACCACGACTTCAAAGTCGATTTCTTCCCGATCACGGAACCCGTTATTGATGGGCCGGCAACACGGATCATGAACCTACGTGACGGCACCAAGAAAATGTCCAAGTCCGGCGAAAGCGACATGGAACGCATCAACATGACCGATGATGCTGACAAGATCGCAAAGAAGTTCAAGAAGGCAAAAACCGATCCCGAACCTTTGCCCGAAACGCTCGAAGGCCTGCAGGGCCGTCCGGAGGCCCGCAATCTGGTCGAGATTTACGCTGCATTGAACGACATGACACCAGAGGCGGTGATTGCGGAATACGCAGGCGCTCAGTGGGGCCGGTTCAAGCCTGCACTGGCTGATCTGGCGGTCGCAAAACTGGCTCCGATCTCGGAAGAAATGGCGCGTTATATGGCTGATCCCGCCGAGATTGACCGCATCCTGGGTGAAGGTTCTGCCAAAGCGCGTGCGATTGCTGCGCCGATTTTGCGCGACGCCTACGATATCGTAGGAATGCTGCGCAGCTAACCCTGCTGTGAGGTGATGCACAGACTGCATGCGGTGACGCCTATTTGGATATCCGGGCTGGAGGCGTAAGTTTTCGGCAACAATCCAGCAAAGGGGTTCACAATGACTGATTCTTCAACCGCCCGTGTCGGCCACGTTCACTTGCGCGTTTCTGATCTGGATCGCGCCATTGCGTTTTACGATGATATTCTAGGATTTCCGCTCAAGCTGCGTTACGGGACCGGGGCTGCGTTCTTGGCGGCAGGGGACTACCACCACCACATTGGACTGAACACTTGGGAAAGCCTTGGGGCAACGCCGCCGCCTGCGGGGCATACCGGTCTTTACCATTCCGCGTTTCTATACCCTGACCGAAGGGCCTTGGCCGAGGTTCTGGCCCGGGTCGATGCGGCGGGTATCAAGCTAGACGGCGCGGCCGATCACGGCGTGAGCGAGGCGGTCTATTTACGTGACCCAGACGAAAACGGAGTCGAGCTTTATGTCGATAAGCCGATGGACGTGTGGCCGCGCGATCCAGATGGTGCCCTGCTGATGGTCAACGACCGGCTTGATGTGGATGCCATTCGCGCACTTTACCCCGGACCTGACGCAGCCTAGGTTCGCCCAAAAGGGAAGGATGCGATATGGCCACCGGCAAGAATATCTGGACGTATTTCGAAGGCAAATGGCACGAGGGCGATGTGCCGGTCATGCGCGCGGCCGACCACGGATCCTGGCTTGGCACGACCGTCTTTGATGGCGCGCGTTTTGTGAATGGCCTTTCTCCTGATCTGGATCTGCACTGCGCGCGCGTGAACCGGTCTGCGCAGGCTTTGATGATCACACCCACGGTCAGCACCGAAGATATGATCGCGATAACCCATGAAGGATTGGCCCATTACCCTAAAGGTGCCGCCGTCTATATCCGCCCGATGTACTGGGCCATTGATGGAGATATGACGGCCATTGTACCTAGCCCGGAAAGAACAGGCTTTGCGATTTGCTTGGAAGAGATCCCATTCGCTGCACCAACCGCTTCTACCACGCTGGGCCTGACGCGGTTTCGCCGCCCTGTCATCGAAAGCGCAGTCGTGAACGCTAAAGCAGGCTGTCTGTACCCCAACAACGCCCGCATGCTCACCGAAGTGCGCACACGTGGATTTGGCAACGCGCTAGTGGCTGACGCCATGGGCAATGTGGCGGAAACAGCGACTGCGAATGTCTTTATGGTAAAGGACGGAGAGGTCTTCACACCCATTCCAAACGGTACGTTTTTGTCAGGGATAACCCGGGCGCGTCATATCGTGAACCTGCGGGCAGATGGCACAAAAGTCCACGAAGCGGTCCTGACGTTTGACGACTTTCGAGGCGCTGACGAAGTTTTCTTGTCTGGCAATATGTCGAAGGTCACACCCGTCACCGCATTTGAAGATCGCCAGTATCAAATCGGTCCTGTCACACGCAAAGTGCGCGACATGTATTGGGACTGGGCGGCTAGCACAGGGTAAATGTGCCGTTGCCACGCCTGCCATGATACGCCACAATCAAGCGGAATAAGGAGTTCATGATGCGTAAGTTCTTGGTCGTTCTGGACGACAGCCGCGAGTGTCTAAATGCAATGCGCTTCGCTGCGATGCGCGCATCACATACGGGTGGTGGTGTTGCCGTGTTGGCAATCATTCCGCCTGACGAGTTCAACCACTGGATTGGTGTTGGCGAAATCATGCGCGCCGAAGCCAGAGAGCGGATCGAAGTCCATTTTGAGGTCTTTGCCAAATGGATGCGTGACAAGCAAAACGTCGATCCTGAATTGATTATCCGCGAAGGTGAACCACCGACCGAAATCATGGCACAAATTCATGAAGATCCTGATATCGGCGTGCTGGTTCTTGGTGCTGGCGATGATAACAAAGGCCCTGGCCCACTTGTGACGCATATGACCCGTCAAGCTGGAAGTCTGCCCATTCCCCTTACGATCGTTCCGGGTGATATGTCCAAAGAACGGCTTGAGGCGATTACCTAACCACTTAACAGGGTATTTTAGAACCGTTCCAAACCTTGACAGACAGGCTTGTCGTGCGCATATCTAAAGCCTGACAAAAAAGGTTTGCGCTATGTTCATCCAGACTGAATCAACTCCAAATCCTGCAACGCTCAAGTTCTTGCCGGGCCAGAATGTTCTCGAAGTCGGAACAGCCGATTTCCCGACGGTCGAGGCCGCGCAAAGCTCGCCTTTGGCCAAGCGTGTTTTCGCGACTGGTGGTGTGACGGGTGTTTTCTTCGGGATCGACTTTGTGACAGTAACCAAGGCGGATGACGTCGAATGGGATCACATCAAACCTGGCATCCTTGGCGCGATCATGGAGCATTACCAGTCCGGTCAATCTGTCATGGCCGAAGACCATAAGCCTGCCAGCGGCCACGCTGAACATACTGGTGAAGACGGCGAAATCGTGAACCAGATCAAAGAATTGCTTGATACGCGCGTGCGTCCGGCTGTGGCGCAAGATGGTGGCGATATTACGTTCCACGGGTTCGAACGCGGGATCGTATATCTGCACATGCAAGGCGCTTGCGCTGGCTGCCCGTCGTCAACTTTGACACTGAAAATGGGTATCGAAAACCTGCTGCGTCATTACATCCCCGAGGTGGTCGAGGTCAGACCAGTTGCTGCCTAACCCCAGACTTTTGGCATTTGACACTTCGGCGGCGCATTGCGCCGCCGCTTTGCTGTTTAACGGGCAGGTGATTACGCGGGTTGATGAAATGGCCAAAGGCCAAGCCGAGCATTTGATGCCTATGCTGGAAGAAGTGCTAGCTGCTGCTGATCTGACGTGGGGTGATCTAGACGGCATCGGCGTGGGTATTGGTCCAGGTAACTTTACAGGGATACGTATCTCGCTTGGGGCGGCGCGCGGACTTGCTTTAGGGCTTGGAAAGCCCGCAATCGGGGTCAACGGATTTGACGCACGCGCCTTTCAGGAACCACTGCCTTATACGGCAACAATCCCTGCTCCGCGCAATCAATCTTACGCGCAAGTTTTCGATGTCACTGGCATCAGCACTGCAGAGCAATGCGAAACACCAGCGGGTCAGCAAAAACCAGCATCTGACTTGATTGCAGCAATTGCACTGATAGCTGCCGCACGTTTAGGCGATCCCGTAGCCCGCCCTGCGCCACTTTACATTCGCAGCGCAGACGCAGCCCCGCCGCGTGATCCAGCACCGACGATTTTGACATGACACCTGAAGCACTTTCAGCACTGCATTCCAAAGCATTCAGTGCAACGCGCGCATGGTCTGCCGCAGAATTCATAAGTCTGCTTAAACAGCGCGGCACGCAGGTTTGCGGCACAGCTGATAGTTTTGCGTTGATCCGTGTCGTGGTCGACGAAGCTGAAATCCTGACCCTTGCTACTGACCCCAAGATGCGACGGCTAGGCCTCGCCAAAGCCGTACTGGCAGACGCAGAAGCCGTGGCTCAAAACGCAGGCGCACAGACCATGTTTCTGGAGGTCGGCGAAGATAACACAGCCGCGAAAGCGCTTTACGCGACATGTGGTTACACCCAAGTCGGACGACGCCCGGGTTATTATCTGCCTAAAGACGCGGCGCCCATAGCGGCATTGGTCATGCGCAAAGAACTGAAACCCGCCTGACCTTAGGTCATAACGGCAGTATCGTGCGCTTAACGCGCTGATACACCCCATTTTGACCAAAAAGCGGTTGATCTTCGCGACAAGGCAAGGCCTTATCTTGCGATGACCGGACTCGCATGTCTGGGCTTTTAACAGAGGGGGCGCGTGACGCCCGCTAAACCTCGCGTAACGACCTGGGAGAATGATTAATGACACTTATGCACAAATTTCTTGGCGCTTCTGCTGCGCTGGCGTTGACCGCCGGTACTGCTGCTGCAGACCCAGCCATCCTTTTCGATCTTGGTGGCAAGTTCGACAAATCCTTCAACGAAAGCGCCTATAACGGTGCAGAGCGTTGGGCGACAGAAACTGGCGGTTCATACGCCGAAGTCGAAATCCAGTCCGATGCACAGCGCGAGCAGGCGATCCGTCGCTTTGCAGAATCCGGTGCAAACCCGATCGTCATGGCCGGCTTTTCATGGGCCACACCTTTGGCTGAAGTTGCTGCTGACTATCCAGAAACCAAGTTCACAATCATCGACATGGTTGTTGACGCGCCAAACGTCCGCTCGGTCGTCTTCAACGAGCACGAAGGTTCCTACCTTGTTGGCATGATGGCAGCGATGGCATCCGAGTCCGGCACTGTGTCCTTCGTTGGCGGCATGGACATCCCGCTGATCCGCAAATTCGCTTGTGGCTTTGCACAGGGCGCAAAGGCTGTGAATGCAGAAGCGACAGTCATCGCCAACATGACAGGCACAACACCTGCCGCTTGGAACGACCCGGTAAAGGGTTCCGAACTGACACTGGCACAGATCAGCCAAGGCTCTGACGTTGTATTCGCTGCTGCTGGCGGTACAGGCGTTGGCGTTCTGCAAACTGCTGCAGACGAAGGCATTCTGTCAATCGGCGTGGACGCAAACCAGAACTACCTGCACCCGGGCCAGGTTCTGACATCCATGATGAAGCGTGTTGATAACGCGGTTTACGATGCATTCACACAAGGTGAAATGCTTGAAACCGGCTTTAACGTAATGGGTGTTTCCAACGACGGTGTTGGCTACGCACTTGACGAATTCAACGCCGAGCTTGTGTCTGCAGAGATGCAGGCAGCCGTAGATGCAGCCGCTGCATCGATGACTGCGGGCGACCTGATGGTCCATGACTATACGTCCGACGAAAGCTGCCCAGCACTCGACTTCTAAGTTGATGTTCAGGCCATAAAATCAAGGCCGCGCTGAGGAATCCGCGCGGCCTTTTGCATATCAAGAACAGGTGCCCCAATGACTGACCTCGCCCCCGCCATTGAGCTGAAAGGCATCTCCAAAGCCTTTGGCCCTGTTCAAGCGAACAAGGATATTTCCATTCGCGTGATGCCCGGTACGATCCATGGGATTATCGGGGAAAACGGCGCGGGCAAGTCAACGTTGATGTCGATCCTTTATGGCTTCTACAAAGCCGACAAAGGCGAAATCTTTATCGCAGGTCAGAAAACCGCGATCCCCGATAGCCAAGCCGCGATTGCTGCAGGTATCGGTATGGTGTTCCAGCACTTTAAACTGGTCGAAAATTTTACCGTCCTTGAAAACGTTGTGCTGGGTGCCGAAGACAGCGCCCTTTTACGTCCGTCGCTTTCCCGCGCACGGCGCGAGCTTAAAAGTCTTGCCGAAGAATATGAACTTAACGTCGATCCTGATGCGTTGATTGAAGAGGTCGGCGTTGGTACGCAGCAGCGTGTGGAAATCCTCAAGGCACTGTACCGCAAGGCCGACATCCTGATTCTGGACGAGCCCACAGGCGTGCTGACGCCAGCAGAGGCCGACCACCTGTTCCGTATTCTTGAGAACCTCAAGCGCGAAGGGAAAACGATTATCCTGATCACGCATAAACTGCGCGAAATCATGGAAATTACCGATACCGTTAGCGTGATGCGGCGCGGTGAAATGACCGCGACCGTCAAAACATCCGAGACGAGCCCTGCCGCGCTGGCCGAATTGATGGTCGGACGCAAAGTGCTGCTGCGCGTTGACAAAGCCCCAGCGACAATCGGGCGCAAAATTCTTGAAGTCAAAGACCTGAATGTCACCGATAGCAAAGGCGTACACCGCCTTAAGGGCGTCAGTTTTGATGTTCATGCGGGCGAAATCCTTGGCATTGCGGGTGTTGCTGGCAACGGGCAGTCCGAATTGCTTGAGGTGCTAGGCGGCTACGAAAAGGCTACGGGCTCAATCATGGTCAATGGCGAAGCGATTGATCTGACCGGCGCCAAGTCCGACGGTCAAAGTCGCCGCGCGCGCGGGATCAGCCATGTACCTGAAGATCGCCAGCGCGAAGGTCTAATCATGGATTTTCACGCATGGGAAAACACAGCCTTTGGGTATCACCATGACGCGCGCTACCAACGGTCCCGACTGCTGATGGACAACGCCGCAATTCGTAAAGATACCGAAGAAAAAATGGCTCGTTTCGACGTGCGTCCACCTGATCCTAGCCTTGCTGCAAAAAGCTTTTCTGGGGGCAACCAGCAAAAAATCGTGCTGGCCCGCGAGATTGAACGCAACCCTGATTTACTGCTGATCGGGCAACCTACACGCGGTGTAGACATTGGTGCGATTGAATTTATTCACCAACAAATTGTTGCACTTAGGGATCAGGGCAAAGCAATTTTGTTAGTTTCCGTAGAGTTGGAAGAGATTTTGTCCCTGTCTGACAGGATTGCCGTTATGTTTGACGGAAAAATGATGGGCGAGCGGATGCCTGAAAACACAGATGAAAAAGAACTCGGTCTGCTTATGGCAGGCATGAACGGGGAGACGGCGTAATGGACGTTATGCCAAAGTGGGCCGATGTGATCCTGATCCCTTTGATCTCGATTTTGCTGGCGGCGATCCTGTCTGCGCTTGTGATTTTGGCGATCGGTGAAAGCCCGTGGGCCGCGTTGAAATTGATGGTCGATGGTGCGCTTGGGTCCACCTATGGCTGGGGTTACACGCTTTATTATGCGACCAATTTTATCTTTACAGGTCTGGCTGTTTCCATCGCGTTTCATGCCCGTCTGTTTAATATCGGCGGCGAAGGTCAGGCATTGATTGGCGGTCTTGGTGTCGCGATTATCTGCCTTTATATCCCTTGGCCGCATTGGTCATTGGCACTGCTGGGCGCCGCTATTGGTGCTGCCGTATTCGGTGCAGCATGGGCTGCAATCCCTGCGTTTTTGCAAGCAAAACGCGGCAGTCACATCGTGATCACGACGATCATGTTCAACTTTATCGCTGCGGCAACGCTGAACTATTTCCTGATTGGCGCGCTCAAAGCGCCCGGCATGGAACCGGCCACGCCGAAATTCCCCGAAGCGACGCACCTGCCGTCGTTTCAGGACATGTTCAACTTTGGCGAAACCACGTTTTTCCGCGGCGCGCCCGCGAACATCACATTCTTTGTCGCGATTGCCGCTTGTGTCTTTCTTTGGGTGTTAATCTGGAAGACACGGCTCGGCTATGAAATCCGGTCTTTTGGACATTCGGAATCGGCCGCCAAATACGCGGGCATCAGCCCGACCAAAATCATCATGGTTGCCATGCTTATCTCAGGCGCACTTGCCGGCATGATGGCCATCAACAACGTACAGGGCGAGGCCGAACGGCTGGTCCTGAACGCAGTGGAGGGGGCGGGCTTTATTGGCATCGCCGTCGCACTCATGGGTCGCAGCCATCCTTTCGGGGTATTGCTGGCGGCCCTTCTTTTCGGCTTTCTATATCAAGGCGGCGCAGAACTCGCCCTATGGACGTCGATCCCCCGTGAGTTGATCATCGTAATACAGGCATTGGTGATCCTCTTTACGGGTGCACTAGACAATATGGTGCGCATGCCGCTCGAGCGGCTATTCCTGGCAATGAGGAGAGCAAAAACATGACAGGACCATTTAAGATAGGTGTCGATGATGACACCGGCGCAGACCTCGGCTTTGTGCTGAGCTGCCTTGCGCTTGGCATGATCTCGATGGAAGAACTTCACCAGTGGGTTCACCATGTGATCGACAATACACCCAGTGCAGACATCCCACCCCATTTGGTAGCGTTGTTGTCGGTCAAGAAACCCGCAAGCGTGCTACAATCAAGCGGAGCAGTTTTGCCCCGCATGCCGCATGATCCGTTTATCACCGATGACCGGTTCGACGCGATGCTTGGGCTGCAGTTCTTTCTGCGACGTGACAAGACCCAAGCGGTCGATATCACCCAAGCAGAGGCAGAAGCAGCCTTACGCCACAATCCAGAGGTCGCAGATCGTTTCTTTGCCCTCTTCCCGTTCCTGATGGAGAAAGCGGCCTAAATGGACTTTGGAACCCTTTTGCAGATGCTGGACGCGACATTGCGTCTGGCAACCCCGCTACTTCTGGCCTGCCTCGCAGGTCTTTATTCAGAGCGGGCCGGTATCTTTGATATCGGGCTAGAGGGTAAAATGCTGGCGGCCGCCTTTCTGTCGGCCGCTGTTGCTGCCGTTTCCGGCAGTGTTTGGCTGGGTCTGCTAGCTGGTATTGGTGCCTCGATGTTGCTGTCGGCGGTACATGGGCTCGCGTCGATTACGTTTCGCGGCAACCAGTTGATTTCAGGTGTGGCGATTAACTTTCTGGCGGCTGGTCTGACGGTTGTCATCGCCCAAAGCTGGTTTGCACAAGGTGGCCGCACGCCACAATTGTCAGGTGGCGCGCGGTTTAATCCGATCGAGCTACCCTTTGCGCAAGCCCTGCAAGATGTGCCGATCATTGGGCCGATCTACTATGAACTGATTTCCGGTCACACAATCCTTGTCTATGTGGCCCTGCTGATGGTGCCTTTGACGTGGTGGATTCTGTTTCGCACCCGCTTTGGGCTTCGCCTGCGCGCTGTTGGCGAAAACCCCGCGGCCGTTGATACCGCTGGCGTTTCCGTTGTCTGGCTGCGTTTTGCCGCGGTCGGCATTTGCGGCATCCTATGCGGCATTGCGGGTGCTTACTTGGCCACGGCCCTCCAAGCGGGCTTTGTGAAAGACATGAGTGCCGGGCGCGGATTTATCGCCCTCGCCGCACTGATCTTTGCAAAATGGCGGCCTTGGTATGCGCTTTATGCCTGCCTGCTGTTCGGCTTCTTGCAGGCAATGTCATTGCGTCCCGACGTGATCGAAAACGTGCTGAGCTTTAAGGTCAACGGTCAGTTCCTCGATGTGCTGCCCTATATCCTGACGGTTGTGATCTTGGCCGGTTTCGTCGGCAAGGCAATCCCACCACGCGCTGGCGGAGAACCATATGTCAAAGAACGCTAAGACGCTCGCCGATCAAATTAGAGGCGTTGCTGGGTCCGAACCTGTTCAAATCGGACTGATCCTTGGCTCTGGTCTTGGCCATATCGCCAACGAAGTTAATGGTGTCGCCATACCTTATAGTGACTTGTCCGGCTTTCCCCATGCTGGCGTATCTGGTCATAATCCAAACCTTGTGATCGGCGATCTTGAAGGCGTGCGCGTCGCTGTATTCGGCGGACGCGCACATTACTACGAAAGCGGGCGCGGTGATGCGATGCGCCTGCCATTGGAAGTGCTCAAGGAACTTGGTGCCGACACGATGATTGCCACGAATGCCGCTGGATCAATGCGGGCGGATATGCCGACAGGGTCGATCATGTGTCTGTCCGATCATATCAACTTTTCTGGCCTCAACCCGTTGATTGGCGAACCGACAGATGCACGCTTTGTTCCGATGAAAGACGCCTATGATCCGGATACCCGCAAGGCTTTGCGAGCAGCAGCAAACGCAGCAGATGTCGAAATGGCAGACGGTATCTACGCTTGGTATTCTGGCCCGTCTTTCGAAACCCCTGCTGAAATCCGCGCAATTGCAATGCTGGGCGCAGATGCGGTCGGTATGTCGACGGTCCCTGAAGTGATCCTAGCGCGTTTTCTTGGCCTCAAGGCTGCTGCGATATCGACCATCACCAACATGGCTGCTGGCATGAGCAATGAAGCTATCAGCCATGAACACACCAAGGCGATGGCGCCCATCGGTGCAGCGAAGCTGGAAAAAGTGCTACGCGGCTATCTGCGTAGCCTTTCGTAAGTCCACCTGACCTACACCGATAGGTCCACGTTGCGGAATTGCTGCATTAGCAAGATCAAATGCGCCGCACCGTTTGACAGCAGTGCGCGAAAGGTTTTTGTTACACGCAGCGGCACAAGCGCCCCGGAATAGCTCATGCAAATTTATCTTCCTATCGCCGAAGTTTCGGTGAACGCCTTCTTGTTACTCGGACTTGGCGGTATTGTGGGCGTTCTGTCCGGTATGTTTGGCGTCGGGGGCGGTTTTTTGATGACGCCACTTCTGTTCTTTATTGGCATTCCACCGGCGGTTGCCGTTGCCACCGAAGCGAACCAGATCGTTGCGTCCTCTTTCTCGGGCGTGCTTGCGCATCTGAAACGAAAGACGGTGGACCTCAGGATGGGCACGGTGTTGCTGATCGGGGGACTTGTTGGTTCAGGCCTTGGTATTATCCTATTCAACTATCTCAAAGCGTTGGGTCAGGTCGAACTTCTGGTGCAGCTTTGCTATGTCGTATTCCTTGGGATGATCGGCACGCTTATGTTTATTGAAAGCCTCAAGGCTATTCGTAAGAGCAAAAAGTCTGGCGGAGTGTTCGTGCCGACGCGGCGCAAACACAACTGGGTGCATAATCTTCCCTTCAAGATGAAGTTCCGGGTCTCTGGCCTTTACATCTCTGTGATACCGCCATTGATCGTTGGTGTGCTTGTAGGTGTTCTGGCTGCGATCATGGGTGTCGGCGGCGGCTTTATTATGGTGCCTGCAATGATCTATCTGCTGGGCATGCCAACAAAGGTTGTGGTCGGAACCTCATTGTTCCAGATCATCTTTGTGACAGCGTTCACAACTATGCTGCACGCAACAACCAACTATACCGTCGATATCGTGCTGGCCGTCTTGCTGCTGGTCGGTGGCGTGGTTGGCGCGCAAATCGGAACACGTATCGGGGTCAAAATGAAGGCCGAGCAATTGCGTATCTGGTTGGCTATCATGGTTCTGGCAGTCTGCGGTAAGCTGGCTTTTGACTTGCTTATCACACCAAGCGAGTTGTTTTCACTTGGCGCAGGGGGCCACTAATGATCCGCTTATTGGTTCTATTCCTGCTGCTGGCGGCCCCCGTCAAAGCCGAAGAAATTGTACTGGGGCTTAGCCGTGACGAAGTGGCGATCACCGCCACGTTCCAAGGTTCTGAAATTTTGATTTTTGGCGCGATCAAACGCGACGCGCCAATCCGCACCGATAGTGATCTTGGGGTTATTGTAACCGTTGCAGGCCCCGACCTGCCTGTCACCGTGCGCAAGAAAGACCGGCGCTTGGGCATCTGGGTCAATACGGAATCTGTGGACGTTGACGTTGCACCTTCATTCTATGCGGTCGCCACAAACCGCCCGCTGGAAGAAATCCTGACCTTCACCGAAGACCTGAACACACGCATCAGCACCCAACGCGCTATTCGGTCTGTTGGAGCAACGATAGATAACGCCCAGAGTTTCACCGAGGCGCTGATCCGTATCCGTTCTGATCAGGGGCTGTATTTGAAACTGCCAACAGGTGTTCTGGTGCAAGAAGAGTCCCTATTCCGGACTTTAATTCCTATGCCCGCGAATTTGACCGAAGGCGACTATAAGGCCGAGATTTACCTTACGCGCGGCGGGCAGATCGTTGATCTGTATTCGACGACTATCCCCGTAAAGAAAGTCGGGCTAGAGCGGTGGTTGTATAACCTTGCCCACGAAAACGCGTTTCTTTACGGCCTGATGTCCCTGTCTATTGCGATTGCCGCAGGTTGGGGTGCTTCTGCCGTGTTCACGTTGCTGCGCCGTTAACCACGCCCGATATGCGGCATCTTGGTTGCCATGATCATCATCGATTGAACGTTCGCTTCTGGCGGCAAAGTCGCCATGTGGAAGACGGAACGCGCCACATCTGAAACTGCCATGCTGGGCAGGGGATCAAGCCCTTGAGCGGCACGCGCCTTTTCAAGGTTCACCACCAGATCCGTCCGCGCATTGCCGATATCGATCTGCCCGCAAGCGATGTCAAAGGAGCGCCCGTCCAAAGACAAAGTCTTAGTCAAACCGCTGACACCGTGCTTCGTCGTCGTATAGCAAACCGATCCTTCGCGCGGCGTATAGGCCGAAATTGACCCGTTGTTAATAATGCGCCCACCTTGTGGGGTTTGATTGCGCATTTGCCGGAATGCGGCGCGTGCACACAAAAACATGCCCGTAAGATTGACGTCCAGCACCTGTTTCCAATCATCCAACGCGATCTGGTCAATCGTTGTCTGCGGGCCAAACATACCCGCGTTATTGAACAAAACATCTAAATGCCCAAATCCGGCAAACGCCGCATCAACTGCTGTTTCGTCAGTCACATCACAAGGAAAATGCACTGCGTTGTCGTGAACGACCTCGGCCAATGCATCCGCTCGTCGCGCGATCAACCCGACGCGCCAGTTCTGTGAAAGAAAATATTCTGCCGTCTCTCGGCCGATACCGCTGCTGGCGCCCGTGATGATGATTGATTTCATATTTCTTCACTTTTCAACTCAAGTGGCATTGCAGGGACTTCAAGATCGTCAACGCGCAAGATGCCATGCGGTCGCCCAAGACGATTCCGGACAACCCAGCGCAACTGCGTTTCGGCGCGGGTAATTGCGACATAAGTCAGGCGTTTCCATAACGGTTGCCCCGCCTCGATCCGACCCATCCGTGAGGCGGCATAGATGTCAGGGGCGAAAACCTGCACCGTGTCCCATTGCGACCCCTGCGCCTTGTGAATTGTAACCGCAGCACCATGCAAAAAGGTGGCCCCCATGCGGGCGGCAAACGGGATAAAGGGTTCTGCGTCACCCTCTTGTTCGATCTTCACGATAGAAGCGGCACTGACCTGAGGGTCTTCTGCACCCATCACGTGCAGTCGCGAAAAACCTGGTTTGCGCCCAGGTCCAAGATAGATAACTTGCGCGCCTTTAATTAGCCCTCGCGCCTCT